>SDBV01005269.1_pt1 | contig 18305 bp, 14 predicted proteins | sample 2277081 | NCBI WGS metagenome assembly SDBV01 (sample SAMN10402039, study PRJNA504765) | marine sediment metagenome | isolation source: marine sediment core GS10_PC15, 223 cmbsf | place: Arctic Ocean: Southern Knipovich Ridge | collected 2010 | reverse complement strand
CAACAAGCGGGCCACGGCTGCGAACATCGGTGAGGAGGCGCAGGCCATCCTCGCGGAAGAGATACCGCTGGCGGACATGGCCATGGAGGCCAAGATGGCCCTGGCTGAAACCCGGTTGACGATAGAGGAGTTTGTCCAAAGTAGTGACCCGGCGGAGCTGGACGCCATCGCGAAGGAATACCGGGAAAAGGTGGGTGCCTTCGACGAATTCGTAGGGGCGATCCTCAATGGGGGAGAGGTGGAGGGCATGCAGGTCATGGCGACGGATAACGAACAGGTGCGCGCCGCCGTGAAGGAGATGGACGAAAACCACGCCACCCTGCAAGAGCAGTGTGGCACGCTGATGGCTGCCCATCGAGCCGCGCTGGCCCAGGGGCTCGCTACGGATGCGGCCATGGCTCGCATGAATGCCGCCGGCGAGGAAGCCGACGGCCTGCTCGATCAGGCCGAAGAGCTCGCGGCCGGCGAGATGGCCGCGGCCAAGGCCGCGGGGGCCTCGTCGAAGCGCACCGCCGTCACGGTGTTGAGCAGTGTCGTCGCGGCGGCTGTCCTATTGGGCGTGATCATCGGCCTGCTCTTGAGCCGGTCGATCACCAAGCCCATCAATCGCATCATCACCGGGCTCAACGAAGGGGCGGACCAGGTCAACGACGCGGCGACCCAGGTCTCCAGCGCCAGCCAGCAATCGGCCGAAGGGGCCAGCGAGCAGGCGTCGTCGTTGGAGGAGACGTCCAGTGCGCTGGAACAGATGGCCGCGATGACGCGCACCAACGCGGAGAACGCCAAGCAGGCCAACGACTTGAGCTCCCAAGCCAGAGACGCCGCCGAAACCGGCAACCAGACCATGCACCAGCTCAATGAGGCCATGACCGGCATCAACGAGTCCTCCGGCCGGATCAGCAAGATCATCAAGGTCATCGAGGAAATAGCCTTCCAGACGAACCTGCTGGCATTGAACGCGGCGGTGGAAGCCGCCCGCGCCGGCGAACACGGGAAGGGGTTTGCCGTGGTGGCGGACGAGGTGCGCAACCTGGCCCAACGCGCGGCCCAGGCCGCCCGGGAGACCACCGAACTGATCGAGGATTCGATCAACAATGCCAAGCGGGGTACGGCCGTGGCGGGCGAGGTCGGCAAGTCGCTCGGCGCGATTGTGGGCGATGTGAGCAAGGTGAGGGACCTGGTGGATGGCATCTCCAAGGCGAGTCAGGAGCAGGCCCAGGGCGTCGACCAGGTCAACACCGCCGTTTCTCAAATGGACAAAGTCACCCAACAGAACGCCGCCGGCGCCGAGGAGTCGGCCTCGGCGTCCGAGCAGCTTGCCGCCCAGGCCCAGGCCCTCAAGGGCATGGTTGAGGAGTTGGCGGGCCTCATCCGCGGCGGAGCGGGCAAGGGCTGGACTGAGCCGGCTCCGGACCGGACGTACCAGAAGCGCGCGGACGGCGCGAGAAAGAGCTCGAACGTCCAGGCGATGCAGCACCAAGCCCGGCACAAACCCGATCTGGTTGGCGCCCAGGTGGGACATGATGCCCCTGGCAGACGGGAAGATGAGCCTGGCTCCCCAGGTGAGTTTCTGTCGCAGGATGATAAGGGGTTGAAAGACTTCTGATTTGTGCCCAGTGTCATGGTGCGGGCGGGCGCCGGGCAGACGAGCCGGCGTCCGCCGCGCCTAACCTTGAACAGAGCGGAATCCGGCGCGCCGGAGCTCGCCGCTGGGAGGGACGAAAGGGGGATGAGCTACCCGTGCAGATCGTGGGAAGCGATGTACCATCAGGGCGCAAGCGGGCAATGATCGTGCATCGTCGCGTCCCCCTGACGGTGGCATTCCGGTGCGCCGTTCACGCTCGGCGCGCAGGTTGTCGGCGCCGCGGGATTCATCCTGTGCGGCATGAATGCCGCGGCTCGGACAAGGGGCAACCCTACGATTGCAGCCTGACGCAGCACTGGAAATGAGTTGCGTACAATCCTCGCACAGCCTACAAAGACCATGGGCCATCGGCCTCACCGGGCCAGCCAGGCAATCGGCCTCAAACCACGGAGCCGTACCCATGACAGATAAAGCCGCGACTACGATGAGCGCGCCGGGGGAGGTGTATCGCCGGCGTCGGGCGAGGCTGGCGGCGGGGCTCGAGCGGCCGTTGGTGATCTTCGCTGGGCATGCGCCGGCGCGGAACTACTCGACCAATCCGTACCCGTTTCGGGCTGCAAGCTCGTACCTCTACTTCGGTGGACCGTTGGTGGAGAACGCCGCGTGGCTGATCGAGCCCGAAAGCGACGGCGATGAGGGTTGCACACTGTTGCGACCCGTGCCGGGGCCTGATGACGGGCTGTGGATCGGGGAGGTTCCCGATGACGAGGATCTCGCCGACGCCGCCGGTTTGCGCCGGGAAGCAGTCGTAGACCTGGATCAGATGGACAAACTGGCGCGGGGGCGCGAGGCGGCCGCCATCGCCCCGCCGCAGGTCGACACGCTGGCCGCGGTGGCCAAACTCGGCCTGCCCAGGGCCAACGACGAAGAGCTGCGGGCCATCATCAACCTGCGGCTGCGGAAGGACGAGCACGAGCTGGCGGCGATGCGCCGGGCGGCGGAGGTCGCCATGGACGCGCACCGAGCCGCCATGACCGCGATTCAGCCCGGCCGCCGGGAAGCGGACGCCGCGGCTGCCTTTCACGCCGTCCTGGCGGCGAACGAATGCCGGCCGTCGTTTACACCGATCGTGACGGTACGCTGCGAAGTGCTGCACGGGCAGGGGCATGGGAACGTGATGCTGGACGGGGCCATGTTGCTGATTGATGCGGGGGCGGAGGAGCCGGGCGGCTATGCCAGCGATATCACGCGGACCGTGCCGGTCAGCGCGGCGTGGTCGCCGACACAGCGGCAGCTTTACGAAATGGTCGAACGGGCGTTGCACGAGGCGACGGCCGCGTGCGTGCCAGGCCGGCGGTACCGGGACGTGCACGACCTGGCAGCGCGGACCATTTGCGCAGGGTTGGTGGAAGCCGAGTTTTTGAAGGGTAATCCGGACGAGTTGTGCGACCGTCGGGCACACGCGCTGTTCTTCCCGCATGGCGTCGGCCATCTGATCGGCCTCGACGTGCACGACATGGAGGATTTTGGCGACTTGGCCGGCTATGCCCCGGGTCGGACCCGCCGGCCGGAGTTCGGCCACAAGTTCCTGCGGCTCGACCGCGATCTGGAACCGGGGATGGCGGTCACGATCGAGCCGGGGATCTACTTCGTACCCGCGATCTGGGCGTCTGACGAGTTGGTGCGACCGTTGGCCGACGTGGTTCAGCGGTCGGTGGTAGACGCGCTGCTCGACGACCAGTTCGGCGGCATCCGCATCGAAAACACGATCTGCGTCCGCGACGAGGGTGGCCCGGAGATTCTATCGGGGGCTCTGCCAACTGGCGCTGACGAGGTGGCCGCTTGCGTCGGTGTGGGGGGGTAGGAGCGCGGTCCGCACAGCGGACCCTACGCTGAGTCCGGCGCTACTGGCCGGCGCTGCTATCCGCCGTGGGTGACGTCGCCCATGCGGTTCATCGCTTCGCGCAGGGCCGCGAGGGCCCGCTGGCTCAGGGCCACGATGGCGCCTTCGGTTCTGTCCAGGCGACGGGCCACTTCGGCCACCGGCAACGCCTGCAAAAACCGCAGCTCGATCACCTGGCGATGCGATTCGGAGAGGCCGGAGACACAGGCCAATAGGGCCCCCACAGCCTCCTGCCGCCGGACAATGCGGCTGGGCGTGATTGAGTCCCGGTAGACCTCGTCGAGGAGGTTCAAATAGGAACCCGATCGGGCCACGGGGGTCGCCGGCGTTTCGCGCGCGACGTCGCGTCGCGCGCGGCGGGCGGCCCGGCGGGCGTCGATCAGCTTGTGGTCGAGTATCGTGAGCACCCAATTGAGGAACGAATCAGGGCCACGATCCTCGAAACCTTCGAGCCGCCGGAAGACCTGCAAGTAGACCTCCTGCAGGATGTCTTCAGGACTGGTGCGTTGCCGCAGAGCCGGGTCGATGCGGGCGTTGACCCGGGCCGCCAGCACGGGGTGATGCACGGCGAGTAGCTTTGCCAGGGCCAGTCGGTCGCCCCGGCGCGCTGCTTCGATCCATGACTGCGTTTGCCCGTTGTGCGACATGGCTCCATCCCGCCGATCCGGTCACAATGTCGAGGATGAATGGTGTCGTTTGTATACTACCACGAGCGACGGTTACAGGCGAATGACGTTGCCCCGCACGCCCATGCGAGCTACGATACGATGGCAGGTGGGCGTTGACAGGGTAAGACTGACGATCGGGACGGGGCCGCATGAATCCCGAGCCGCACGAAAATGACGCGCCCGCGAATCCGTTGATCGCCGATCTGATCAACGAGTACTTCGAGCGCCGGCAAGCGGGGGAAGAGCTCACCCCGGAACAATTCGCTGCTGAACATCCGGACCAGGCGGAAGAGTTGCGTCCTTACCTGGAGGGGTTGGCCCTTATTGATCAGGCGCGCTCCGAAGTCGGTGCTGACGAGAACGCGCCCACGGAAATCCTGCCGAGCAGCCTGCCGGAGATCGACGGCTACGAGCTAATCGCGGAGATCGGCCGCGGGGGCATGGGCGTCGTGTACCAGGCCCTCCAAATCACCACCCAACGGATGGTGGCGGTGAAGGTGATGCTGACGGGTCCGTTCGCCTCGCCCGCAGCCCGGCTGCGGTTCGCGCGGGAAGTGCAGTTGGCCGCCCGGATGGATCATCCCGGTATCGTTCGCATCCTGGAGAGCGGTACGGTTTCGGGGCAGCCGTACTATGCGATGGACTATGTGGACGGGATCCGTCTCGACCAGTATCTGGCCAGAACGAAAGTGGAAGTCCCGGGCCTGCTCAAGCTGTTCGTGCGTGTGTGTGAGACGGTGAACGGCGCGCACCAGAGCGGCGTCATCCATCGCGACCTGAAGCCGGCCAACGTGCTGATTGATGGCAAGGGCCAGCCGCATGTGCTGGACTTTGGCCTGGCCAAGGCGATCGGGACGGCCGAGGAAGGCCAGACCGAGGACCTGACGCTGTCGGCCCCGGGGCAGGTGATGGGCACGCTGGCCTACCTGTCGCCCGAGCAGGCGGCCGGCAAGCCAGAGGAGGTGGACGCGCGCGCGGACGTTTACGCGCTCGGAGTCATGTTGTATGAGGCTCTGACCGGAAAGCTGCCGATTGATCCCCATGGCCGGCCATCCGAAGTCATTCAGCGTATTCTGGAGGTGCCGCCCCAGTTGCCCAGCAAACTGTCGCCGAAAGTGGACGGCGAGTTGGAGACGATCCTCTTAAAGACGCTGGCAAAGGACAAAACGCGGCGCTACGGCTCGGCGCGGGAGTTGGCGGCGGATATCTGTCGGTATCTCGGCGGGGAACCGATCGTCGCGCGGCGACCCAGCAGTTTCTACGTGGTCCGCAAGAAGCTGATCAAGTATCGCATGCGCATCGCGGTTGGCGCGGCGCTCATCGCGGTCCTGCTGGTGGCCCTCTGGGGGGGCACCTGGTGGGTCCAGCGGCAGCAGGCGGACCGGGCAGCGCGCCGGTTCGCGGCGGCGCGGCTGGAGGCGTTGAGAGTTCAGCAGTTGTTGGATGGCGGGAATACCGAGCATGCCCGTCCGGCCGCGGAGGCCCTCATGGCGCGCGCTCCCTATCTACCAGAAGCGCCGCTGCTGTTGGCGCACGCGAGTTATCTGGACCGATATGTCGAGCAGGGCATCAACCGGCTCGAGCGGCAGCGGCGCGACAGTCCGGGCTACTGGGCGACCCGGGCGTTGCTCAGCGAGATTTACCGCAGCACCGGGCAATTCGCGGCTGCCGACGAGCTGGCGGCTGAAGCTGAGCGCAGCATGCCGGACACCGCCGAGGCCTGGTTTCTGCGTTCGATGGCGACGATCAACCTGCACGACGCGGCGCGGTATGCACGCCGGGCTTTGGACCGCGATCCCACGTACGTCCATGCCTGGGCACGGCTGGCGGCAGCCCAGATTCGGCTGGGTGATTTTGATGAGGCCCTGCAGGCCGCGGATCAACTGGTCGAGTTGGACCCGAACGAGCAGCGCTGGCTGCTGCTGAAGGGTCGCGTTCTGTTGTGGCGCGGGGAGTACGAGCCGGCGCTCGCGGTATTCGATGCGGCGGCCCGGATGCCCGCGGCCTCGAGTCTCGCCTATCCCCACCGCGCCGTGGCCTACCGCCGTCTGCAACGTTATGACGAGGCCATCGCCGAGTACGATCGGATTGTGGGGGAAGAGGGGGTCCGACCGGGATCAATCTCGATCTGGCACCGTTACCAGCGCGCCACGCCGCTGTGGATGGCGGGGCGGCGGGAGGAGGCGGTCGCGGACTACGAGGTCGTGCGGGCCGTGCGTGGGCAAGTGGGCTATGCGGACGCGCGGCGGGCGATCATCCTGCACGAACTGGGTCGCGCGGAGGAGGCGCAGGCCGTGCTGGCGGATGCGCAACGAGAGACGGACGATCCGTGGCTGGCGAATATCTTTGCCTGCCTGGCCGACCCCGTCGATCAGAAGCCCCAGGATCTGACGCGGGCCGCCGATGCCAGCCGACCGGAGCGCCTGTGCGAAGCGTACTACTATGCGGGGGAGGCGGCCTTATTGGGTGGCAAGGACGTCCAGGCCCGCCACTGGTTCACCCAAGCCGTGCGGACGGGCGTGGAGTGGGATCCGAACTCCTTGTATCTGACTTCGATGAACGAGTACGAGCTCGCCGAGTGGCGGCTGCGGACGCTTCAGGGCGCCGCCGCCCCACGATCTGACCGATAACCTCCGAAAAAACTCCGATTCGCGCGTCGTCTGTCGACGGGGCTGGCGTTTCCCATCCTGGCGGGACCCGGGTGTTTCGGGCCGCCCGATCCGGGTAGGGCGGGCGTCTCGCCCGCCAGCCGCGGAACGCGTCGACCCGGAGCCCGGCCGTCCTGGGCCGTGGTGATTTTCGGAGCAACGGGGCTTCTATGCAGAAAGGCCCCGAAAGGAGTTGATGAGATGACGACTCGAAACGCCCACATTATTGCGATTGTGCTGACGGCCTTGGCATTCCAGGGCAGCGTCGCGCTCGGCGACCTGCTGTACAACGTCAGTTTCGGCACGCCGCCGCACACCCCTGGCTGGGCACCGGTGCTTGGTGCCGGGCCCGCCCCGCGTGACACACCGAGCATAATCCGGTTCGGTGACCCGATCGTGGCAGCCGCGTTCGGCGGGCTGACCCAACCGTGCGTGTTTGGCAACGGCACGACCGGGTACGACCAGCTCGAGTTCGACGTCAGCCCGGACTACATCCACGGCTTCCCGATGCAGTACAACGACTTCTACTTGGAGGTGATCGTAAACGTGGTGTCGTTGGGCAGCGGGGTGAACACCTTCGGCATCATCCTTGACTTGCCTGGGACTCACAGGCTGGATTTCTCCTCCGACGGGAACATCTACGTGTTTCCGCCGGGGCCCGGCGGTGGCCTCGTGGGCAGTTACACCTTTGGCACGTCGGTGGTCGTCGCCATGGGCCTGGACGTCGCGGCCGGTCAGTGGGACGTCTACCTGAACGGGTCCCTGGTTCATTCCGCGCTCGTCTCAGTCGAGAAGCTCCGCGCGATCCGCGTACACCTGGACGGTCTGCACGCGTCGGACTACGCGGCGATCGACGATTTCTGGCTGACCGCCTCCAACCCGGTCTTCAGCACGGTGGACGGGTACAAGATCTTCCCGACCAATCCGTTTCCAGCGTCATATGACAAGCTGGGCTGGTCGGTCGACATCGACGGGGACTATGCCATCGTGGGGGCCCCGGAGGGCTCGCCGAACTCCGGCTCGGCGTACATCTTCGAGTCGGACGGGACCAGTTACGCGTTCGTGACCGAGCTCGACCCGAGTCCCGGCCACCCGCTCGCCACCGGCGACAATTACGGCTGGTCGGTCGACCTCGACGGGAACTTCGCCATCGTGGGGGCCCCCTATGACGACGGAGACTTCACCAACACCGGCGCGGCCTACGTCTTCAAACGTGAGTGGGGCAACTGGAACGAGATCGGGAAACTCACCGGCCTGTTCGGCGTGGCCAACGACAGGTTCGGTTACTCCGTCGGCATCCACGAGGCGACCGTCGACACAGCCTACGCTGTTATCGGCGTGCCCGGCCACGACCAGACGTACGTCGGGGACGACGCCGGCACAATCTTCGTCTTCTACTACGATGGAGACAGTTGGGACCTGCCGGGTGTGCAACTGGACTCCAGCGACCTGGCGGCCGGCGATGAGTTCGGCACCAGCGTCGCCATCGACGGCGAGCTGATCATTGCCGGCGCACCGTACGAAGGCGGCAGCAGCGAAGGGGCCGCCTATATCTTCTACCAACATCAGATCAGTCCCGAGTACGACGGCTGGGGCGAGGAGAAGAAACTCACTGCCACCGACGCGACGGGCGGGGATCATTTCGGTCACTCAGTCGACATCGAGAGTTGGTACGCGATCGTGGGCGCCTATCTGTCCGATGACGACGGCTTCGGATCCGGCTCGGCGTACGTCTTCGAGCGCAGTTGGGAGCTGCCCCCGGGGATCTGGGACTGGACCGAGATGTCGCCGAAGTTGACCGCGGACGACGCCGAGGGCGGCGCGTACTTCGGCTATTCGGTCTCAATGGACCTGCCCTATGCCCTGGTCGGAGCCCAGCGCCATCTCTTCACCGGTGCAGCCTATCTGTTCCACTTCGACGGCGTGAGCACGTGGGACCAGGAGGCCCTGCTGCTGGCCAGCGACGGGGCCGCAAACGACTGGTTCGGCCACTCTGTGGGACTGAGCTATCCGTACGCGCTGGTCGGCGCACCGCATGACGACGACTACGGAACCGAATCAGGCATGGCGTTCATATTCGACGTCGGGGACCTGACGCCGCCCAACGACGACTGCGGCGGCCGGATCGCGCAGCCGATTGGCGAGGTCTCCGAGATGCCGTTCGACACGCGGTTCGCGTCGTTCGACGGACTCGGCACGTGCATGGACGGGCCAAATGTCTGGTATCTCTATGAGGCATCCTTCACGGGGAACGTGGTCATCCGCCTCGACGCGGATTATGACGCGCGGCTGGCTGTCTATGACGGCTATACGTGCGGCGAGCCGACCACGGAGCTGAGTTGTGCCTCCGGCCAGTCGGCGGAGTGCCAGATCTCGGTCACCAAAGACAGTCAGTATCAGATCGAGATCGGCGGCATGTCCGGCGTGACCGGCACCGGCTACCTGTACGTCGGCACCGGCGGCGTGTTGTGCATCCCGTGTGACAACGACACCCCCGAGTTCCGCGACGCGCTCTCCGAGATTCTCGGTGTCGAAGTGGACTACTTCGACGCTCGGACCGGAACGCCGACGGTGGAAGAGCTCCAGGAATACGGTATGACGCTGACCTGGATCAACTACTCCTGCCAGGACAACAGCGCTCTTGGCGACGTGCTGGCGAACTACGCGGACACCGGCGGCAAGGTCATCCTGGGTCAGTGGTGCCTGCCGACCGCCGGCAACTATCTGGCCGGCCGGATCATGGACGACTACTGCCCCGTGACGGCGACATCGTACAGCAGCGGCAGCTACGTCGGCGACGGCGAGGACTGCGTTCACGCGCTGGGCCCGGTGGTGGCGTACGAATCCGGCTACTTGGATGAGGCCGAGCTGGTGGCCGGCGCGCTGTCGGACGGCACGTTCGATCCCACCCAAACCCTCGCGGTTGCCTGGCAGCCCGATCGAAGCGTGTACTACTCGCCGGGACACCTCGGCGGCCAGTATAGCTCCGGGGACTGGGCCCAGTTGACGGCCAACATCTACCGCTGCACCGACGAGCCGCTGTATGGTGCGTGTTGCGATCCGGTCACGGGTGCGTGCACGGACGACGTCGATCTGGATGACTGCCAGACCCCGCTGCAATTCTCGCCCGACGAGTACTGTGTTACGCTGGACCCGCAGTGTGGAAACCCCGGCGCATGTTGCTACGACGCGACGGGCGAGTGCACGGACGACGTGCTCGAGGCGGATTGCACCGGCCGTTTTGCCGCGGGTATGTCTTGCGAGGCGTTGGATCCGCCGTGCGGTGAGTCCTCCGTCTGCGAGCACTCCATCACCATGTGGGACGACTACGGCGACGGCTGGAACGGCTGCTACATCGACATTTACGTCGGTGGCGAACTGGTGGCCGCGGGCGTGACGCTCGCAGCCGGCTATGGTCCCGTGGACTTCTTCTTCGAGGCGGCCACCGGTGATGAGATCACTACGGTCTTCGCGTCGGTTGCCTGGGAGTACGAATGCTCGTACTGCATCTACGACGGCCTGGGCGAAGAACTGGGCTGCGACGGCCTGAGCGGGGCCACGCCGACCGGCATCACGGTCAATGGCAGTTGCCCGGAGCCCGCGGCCTGTTGCTTCCCGGACGGCTCGTGTCAGGACCTGCCGGAGACCACCTGTGCCAGCGAAGGCGGCATTCCGTATCCCGGTCTGCTGTGCGACTCCGTCGAGTGCTTTGTCGACTGCAACGGCAATGGGATCGACGATGCGCAGGACCTTGCTGATTGTGACGGCGGCGCCTGGTGCGACGACTGCAATGGAAACGGCGTCCTGGACGAGTGTGACATCGCCGACGGCAGCAGCCCGGACTGCAACGAAAACGGGATTCCGGACGAATGCGAGCTCACCTTCCCTGACGTGGCCGCTGACGGCAGCTTCATCGGCAAGATCTTCGAGCTGGACCCGCCCTATCCGCTGGGCAGCGGCAGCACGAACCCGGAGACCATGCGCGACGGTTATTACCCGCCGCTCGGGAGCATGGACTACTGGATCCAGTACGACACCTACCATGAGGGCGACCAGGGTGACGAAGACTGGATGGGTTACGAGTTCACCGAGCCCCGGATCTTCCGCATGCTCATCTTCCAGGAGGGTATGCACTTCTCGGACGGTGGCTGGTTCGACGAGTTGCACGTACAGGTGCGTGTCAACGAGGTCTGGTACGACGTTGCCGATCTGGACATCACGCCGCCGTATGAGGGCGACGACGGCATCAACTTCGAGACCTTCACGATCACGTTCGAGCCGGTGACGGCCGACGCGATCCGGCTTTACGGTGACCCGGGCGGATCGGCGAACTTCATCAGCATCGGTGAGTTGCGTGTGACCGCCGGCCAGCACCCGACGCTCGACTGCAACGGCAACGGCGTGCTGGATGAGTGCGACATCGCCGGCGGCGCCAGCGCGGACTGCAACAGTAACGGCGTACCCGATGAATGCGAAGTCGACACGGATGGCGACGGGCTCATCGACGACTGCGACGCTTGTCCGTTCGATCCCGATGACGATGCTGATCAGGACGGTGTCTGCGGCGACGTGGACAACTGCCCCGCCGTGTACAACCCCGGGCAGGAAGACTCGGATGGCGACGGTGTTGGTGATGCGTGTGACGACCCGTTGCTGGGCGACATGAACTGCGACGGCAGCGTGAACTTCTTCGACATCGACCCGTTTGTCCTCGCGGTTACGAATCCGCCGGCTTATGAGGCCGCGTATCCGGACTGCGACATCATGCTCGCCGACTGCAACGATGACGGCGTCGTGAACTTCTTCGACATCGACTGCTTCGTGGCGATCATCACGGGCGGCGGCTGATCCGGTCGCCGCGGCGCGGCCCGCGCGGCCGCGCCGCAGTGGTGAGACAACTTGGACTCCTTGGCGGCGGAAGTCGCGCGAAAGCGCGGCTTCCGCCGTGTTATTGCTGCTGATCTCGCGGTGTACCGCTTTCCCCGTCCGGCGGCTGTGCGCGGCGATCACTTGGTGGGGGGCTCGTAGCGTTCGTAATGGCCCAGCACGTGGCCGTTTCCGTCCCGCACGGCCCGCATGAAAACCCGGTGTTTTTCGTTGTCGGTGATGAGACGTTCGTCTTCGCCCGCCTGCAGGGCGGCCAGGACTGCGATGATCTGTCGCCGCGAGTCCGCGTTGTGGCACTCCAGCAGCGATCGCCCGAGCAGCGCCGCGCCTTCCTCATAGTGGGCGATCGCCGGCTTGTTCATATAGCGGATGACGTGGTCCGTGTCGGCGAACAACACGGGGTCTTTCATGCTATCGAGCAGGGCGGCCATAAGCGCGGCGTCGGGCATCGTTTCTCCGATCAGAAACCGGGCACGTCTGGGACGTTGCCGGTCAGTCTATCGCTCGGATGTCGCGACGGAAGTCCAGGCCAGGAACCAGGACAACCGTCGCTGATGGCAGTTGGTCGCGGAGATCACGCCCCACCGGCCGGCGGCGCCAACCGCCGAACCAGCTCGCGGATCCGGGCCAGGTGATAGTCGTCGTGGTCGGCGGTGAAGAAGGCCAGGTCGACCATCCGCATCGTCTGGTCCAGCCGCGGGTGGTGGGAGGCCTTGGCCCAGTCTTGTTCGTCGAGTGCCTCGAAACGCGCTACCATGCGGCCTCGGACGTCGCGCAGCTCGCCGAGCAGCGCCGCGAAATCCCGGGCGTTGTGGTTCGCCTCGTGCGTGCGGCGGGCCGTTATGTCGGCCGCCGTCAGCACCGCCGCGCCGGCCAGGATCTCGTCGATGCGGGCCATGAAGAGCGGCTCGACATCGATGAGGTGGCCAACGTTCTCCTGCATCGACCAGCCCTGGTCATCCCGGCGGGTGAGGACATCGGCGGGGACGCCTTCCACGAGCGCCGTGATACGCACCGGCGTGCCGCGCAGCCGCTCCAGGATGTCCGGGAACTTGGTCGGGGGGTGGTCGAAGTGGAACGCTCGTTCAATCCAGGGCCATTTTGCCATGGCAGGTCTCCCATGGTTTACACCTGTCGGGTCGATGACCCGACCTTGCAAGCAGAGAGAACATCTACGTGGGTGTGGGCAAACCGTCTGTTGGGAGCAGCGGCGCCGGGCGCAGGTTCTCGTCGACCGAGACGTAGACAAGACTGGCGGCGGTCACGGGCTCGAGGGCGCGCGGCGCGGCGAAACGCTCGGCCTCGACGTCGACCCGCACGGTCACGGACGTTCGGCCCCGCCGGTCTACCTGCGTGAAGAAGCTGAGCACGTCGCCGACGAAGACGGGCTGCTTGAACTCGACGCGGTCGATGGCGACGGTGACGACGCGGTCGGCGGCGTGCTTGCGGGCCTCGACGGCGCCGGCCTGGTCGATGTAGCTGAGCAGCACGCCGCCGAAGATGGTGCCGTTGGGGCTCGTGTCCCGAGGCATCATGACGACGCGCAACGCGAGCTCGCCCTTGTTTTGTGTGTTTGCCATGCCTGGCATTGTCGGCGTGCCCGGCTCTTGGCACAAGCCGGGGATGTGGGGTGGGGCATGCCCGCCGGAGCGCTGAATGAAAATGGCCGGCCCCCGCCCTCAGCCCACACGTCTGCCGGCACACGCCTCGCGATGCCCAAACGGCCGTGGTATCCACCGTGTCGCCACCACGAAGGGCGTCGCTACCAATCGTCCGGCTTGCCGATGATCCCGCCGCGCCCGTCTGGTATTTCCGGCGGGAACTGACAGCGTGGCAGCAGCGCGAGCGGAAACGTCCTATCCTTGTCCGCCGCAGAGCGCAACTCGACCGCGGCGCCGCGAATCGGGTTTCGCGACGGCACGTAGACGATGACCTGTTTTTCTGGCCACTGCTTCTTGAGCAGGTCGATCGCCGGAACGAGGTCGGAGTCGCCACTTACGAGCACGAAACGCTCGGTCCGGTCGTGGTGAGCATCGTCCAGCATCTGCAGGGCGATGTTCACGTCCGTGCGTTTCTCCTCCTTGGCATCGAACATGCGCGAGCCGCGGTAGTCACAACCCGCGACGCGGCAGCGAACCTGCTTCGTCTTGAACTTGCCGAGTATTACATTGACCTTCGGCAGCGTCGCGAGTGCTTGCAGGTAGCGCTCTTGATCACGGCGATGGCTGCCACTGACGATGGCCGTGAAATAGTGAATGATGCGGATGTCGTCATCCGGCCGCAGCCGCTCAAACAGTCGCTCGAGGTTGAGCCACTTATGGGCCGTACCACGGACGGCACCGTAATAGAAGTTGAAGCCGTCGATGTAGACGATGCTACGGTCGCTCACATGCAAACCCCACTCCTGCTGGCGCAAAAAACAGGCAGCCATATAGACTGCCCAACCCGCTTTTGGCGGGGGAGTTGTAATCTAAGTATAACACAACTGTCATGCATGTCAAATCGGTCGCTTTAACCCATTACGAATGCACGACTTACGAGGCACGCCAGGCACTGAAATCGACCGCGCCCCAGCGTGCCCTGGGTCGTACGGGCATGCCGGCCCGGACTTCGGCTTGGCCCGTGGGCCAGCGCACATCATACCGACGACCACTATCCGCCCACGAACCCAATCCGTCCCTTCTTCCCGCGTGGCGGCGGTTCCATCAGCTCCTTGATCGCGTGGAACACGACCTTGAACTGCGTATCGTACTTGCGCTCCAGGGCGGCGAGTTTGCGGCGGAGGTCGGCGTGGGAGGCCAGGATTCGACGCAGCCGCACGAACGCTCGCATGATCTCGATGTTCACCGCGATCGCCCGCGGGCTATTCAGCACGCTGGACAGCATCGCGACGACCTGATCAGGGAAGGCGTGCGGCGGATACCGGCGGCCTCCGCGCCCTGCTTTTGAGGTGCCAATTTGGCATCTCAAAGCCTCGTGCTCCTCCTTCGTGGGTCGCAACGGGTGAATGCCGCCGGTCCGCGATGCCGGGGCCGGCAGGACGCGATTGGCGCGCGTTCGGACGCTTTACCCTCCCCCAGCTCCTCCCTGCGAGGGAGGGGGGTGGCGCTGCCCTACCGTCGCCGGCGGCGGCGTTTCCAGGCCGGCGTGCGGGCCTGGCGGATACGCACGACCAGCCAGATCGCGGTCAGGACGGTTCCCAGGCCGGCACCGGTGCCCATCATCATGAGGAAACTGGAGGGCGTCAGCGCGGGTGATCGGCCGGCCGGATCGGTGGTGGGCGTGGGCCCGACCTGCTCCAGGACCAGCGACAGCCACCACAGCGCCACGGTCGCCACGGCGCACGCCGCCGTGGTCACGGCGATCTTCCATATTGGCCAACGCTGTACCCGCTTCGTCATGATGGATCCCGGCCGCGAACAAGTCGCCAGGCTGCCGGCATACGGATCGCCCGTCGCCTGCGTCAGCCTATGGCGGCGTGCGGCACTGTCAAGGTCATGGTGGAGTGCCAAGTAGCTCGGGGGCCGGCCATGTTCGCGTGCGCACGGCGGCCACGAGACCACACGCGATTGTGGTGCGTCTCGTGTGGTATGAGACCGCGCGGGCTGAAGCACGCGGCTCGTGATATTTGCATAAACTACCACCATCTGTGCGTCTTGTTTTGTGAAGCGAACGTTGGCGAATCGTCCGCGGAGACACGGCGGTTGAGGTCGGAGCCAAATATCAGTGGGACCGCATGGGCACGGTTCTATCTCGAGAACCGGCAAAGTCTTACGGCGTATGCGCTCGCGCTGGCCGGCAACGCGGACGACGCGCAGGACCTGATCCAGGACGTCCTGGTGCAAATGGTCCGGGGCCTGCGTCCGGTGACGAACATGCGGGCGTATGTACTCCGCTGCATGCGGAACCTGGCAATCGATCGACGTCGTCGAGCCGCCGCACGGCCCGTGCCAAGCGCGCTCGACGTTGACGCGGCCGTCGTCATCGACGCGCAGGCCGCCGCGCCCGATACGCGCGAGACCACCCGGCAGGTGCAGGACGCGTTGCAACGTCTGCCGAGCGACTACCGCGAGGTGATGGTGCTGAAGGTGTATGGCAAGCTGACGTTGCGCGAGATCGCGGCCGTCCTCGACCTGCCGCCGGGAACCGTGGCGAGCCACTATCGCCGTGGCTTGGAGGAACTGAGGTCGCTCTTGAGCGAGGTGCTGGAAGATGTCGTCTGAGGAACTCGAAGCGCTGCTCGCGTCGTTGCCCACGCGGCAGCTCTCGCCCGCAGCCGAAGCAGAGATACTGCACGCCGTCGCGACGGCCGCGCCACGAACCCAACCGTGGTGGCGACGGCCGGTGCCGCTGTGGCAGGCCGTTGCGGCGTGCCTGCTGGCGGCGGTGGCGGCTGGTGGGCTGGTTGGAAAAAACGTCGGTACAAGATCGGTCCAGCCGAAATCACCGCCGGAGGTCCACGCTGCGCCGGCCCCGGCTGCTCCGCAGGTCGTGGCGGCGGCTTCTGCGGGGCACTCGTTCTTCCGTCGCCCCGAGACGACACGATATGTATTGGACATATCACGCTGGCGCCCGCTGCCGGCGACCAAGAAAGGAGACGAAACGCCATGATCCTGATGATTGCCCAGCGTCACATGCTGCTGTCTTTTGCGATAGCGATCGCCGTCGCTGTTGTCTGTCCGGCGTCAGGGGCTGATGAGAGTCAGTACGCCGCGGAAACCGACGTACGCATAATCCAGCTTGATCGCTCAGTCGGCTATGCGGCCAAGAGCGCTGCAGAAGTTAAGGCTGTCAAACCGCAGCGCCTCACTGAAGCTGATGATGACATGGCGGTATACCTGGCACCGGCGGATACGGCGATCGTGCTGGCCGGTCACGTCTGGCAACTGAGCACGGAGCGGGACGACGATGTATTAGGCGGTCCCTGGACGCGAATTTGCGCCCCAGGAATCATCAGCCTCCTCGGCCAGGAGGCCCGGGTGCGGGTCGGTAGGCAGATTCCGTACATGGTGAAGCGGGAAGACGGCAGCCTCGTCGTGGAACATGGCGACAAGATCGAAGACAAGATCGAAGGGCTGATCCTCACGGTGATGGCCAGCGAGGTTAGCGAAAGTAGCGTGCTGCTCGACAAGCTGTCCGTTGAGTTGTCCCGCGTGGTGGGTCGCGAGCCCATACCCGGCGTGCCGTTCGACGTCGGCCGTCCCATCATACGCACGATGGCCGCGTCGACCTCTATGCGACTGGCGCCGGATCAGTGCGTGATCATCGAGATGCCGACGACGCCGGATGACGAGCCGGTGTTCGTGCTCGTCCAAGCGCGGGCCAAGAAGCTCACAGAGTAGCCGGCAGAGCTTGACAGCGCCTCACATCCCGCCACCATGACAGCCTCGGGCGAGCGGGAAACACCGCCCCACACAAGGAGGCTTGTCATGAGACTCGGTGTCGCGCTGCTTTCGTTGCTGCTGATCGCTGGCTGCCAGTCCACCCACAAAGCCGGCCGCGTGGTGACCGATATAGCCCGGGCTCCGGACGGGCTGCCGATCGTCTACGACGTGCGCGGCGGCGGCGAAACGTCGTTGGTCTTTATCCACTGCTGGTGCTGCGACCGCGCGTTCTGGCGCGAACAACTGGATGAGTTCGCCGACGAGTATCGCGTGGTCGCGCTGGATCTCGGCGGCCACGGCGCGTCGGGTGCGGAGCGTGAGCCCTGGACCGTGGCGAGCCTGGCCGGCGACGTCGAGGCGGTGGTCAAACAACTCAAGCTAAGGCGCGTCATTCTCATTGGACACTCCATGGGCGGTCCGGTGGCGCTGCTGGCGGCCGGGCGTATGCCTCAGCGCGTGATCGGTGTGGTGGCAGTGGACACGTGCACAACGCCGAGTTCGAGTATCACGAGGACTTCGCCGATCAGATGGCCGGTCGGTTTGAGGCGGACTTTGCGGGGACCATGGCGGAGATGGTGCCGATGATGTTCCCGGAGGGAGCCGACCCGGCCGTCGTCGCATGGGTGCAGACCAAGGCCAACGCGGCGCAACAGCCGGCGGTCATCGCGCTGCTGCGCGACGCGCCGACCTTCAAGATGACGGAAGCCCTGGCCGCGGTGGACATCCCCGTGCGGGCCATCAACGCCGCCCCGCGCCCGAACGGGGGTTTCCCGACCGCGGTCGCGATCAACCGCAAGTACGGCGACTATGACGCGGTGCTGATGGAAGGCGTGGGGCACTATCTGCAACTGGAGCAGCCGGCGGAGTTCAACGCGCACCTGCGCGCGGTGCTGGCGGAGCTGACGGAATGAATCTCTGCCGCGTTGCGGTGACGACCCTTCGAGTTGGCCCCCCGGGCCTTCGCGGCACCTTTCCTCCGCTGGGTCGGGTCGAAAAGGTGCCCATCAGTCCGCCGGAGAGGTCATGTAGCGTCCGGGCTCTGTCCCGGACGTTGTTGTTAGAGGACGTTTTCCCGCGATCTACGGCCGGGACGGAGCCCGGCCGCTACATTCTCCAACCGGTGCCGACTTTTGCGGCGGACTGCTATGGGCCGCGGTACGCGCAGGCACTGGTGCAGGTCTCGTGGACGATCACGGCGGAGAGCAGGGGCAGGTGGGGCCGGAGGCGCTG
>SDBV01005268.1_pt1 | contig 18309 bp, 19 predicted proteins | sample 2277081 | NCBI WGS metagenome assembly SDBV01 (sample SAMN10402039, study PRJNA504765) | marine sediment metagenome | isolation source: marine sediment core GS10_PC15, 223 cmbsf | place: Arctic Ocean: Southern Knipovich Ridge | collected 2010 | reverse complement strand
CTCCGGCTCGGATCACGATCGGTGACAAGGAATACGCGAGCCCCCCTTTGACGATGTGTGATCGGTTTGAGGATGGCGACATCACCTCACTAATAAAAACCGGAGACACCGTGACCGTGGATCCGAAACAGGGAATAGTCACAGTGGTTCAGTCTGTTTAACCTTAATGTTCGAGACCCGACGCCGGTCAATAATCTGGCTGTTGGGTGCAGAGGCTGTACTGTCAATTTCCGACTCATTGGTAAACCCGGAACTATCGGTGTCCTTTGCGTAATCAGTTTTTGCAGCGGTCTTCAACACAATTTAATTACCTTCCTGATTGTCCAGTGTATAAGCGGTCCGCAATACTTCCTCAACAGAAATTATACCTGCTTTGACTTTTTCAAGACCGTCAAGTACGAGCGGCGTCATGCCTTTTTTGACCGCTGTTTGACGCAGCTTCTTTAGGCTGACGTTTTCGCTAATCAATTCCTTAACTGCTTCATCCGGTACGAGCAGTTCATGAACTGCGATTCGTCCTGCGTAGCCGGTATTGCGACATTTCTTGCAGCCGAGCCCGGTGTAATACTTTTCGATTTTCGTCCCCAGGCTTTCGACAATTTTTTTCAGGGTCGCCGGAGGCTGGTATTCGCTCTTACAGTTCGGGCAGATTTTGCGAACGAGCCGCTGTGCGAGAACTGAAATCAACGACGCACTGACTAAATAAGGCGCGACGCCCAAATCGAGCAGCCTTGTCACTGCGCCTGGCGCGTCGTTAGTGTGCAGCGTCGAAAGAACCAGGTGGCCTGTCAGAGCTGCCTGGACGGCAATGTTGGCCGTTTCCTGGTCACGAATTTCGCCGATCATAATGATATCGGGGTCCTGGCGGAGCAGTGACCTCAAAGCGGTGGCGAATCTGAAGCCGACAGTGTCGCTGACCTGGAACTGGTTGATATTGGCCATGCTGCACTCGACCGGATCCTCGACGGTACAGATATTTATCTCGTCACTGTTAAGTTCAGCAAGGGTAGCGTATAGCGTGGTATTCTTACCTGAACCGGTCGGCCCTGTGACGAGAATGATACCGTTCGGGGCCTGCATAACCTGACGATAAATCTTCAGCTTGTCATACGCAAAACCGAGTGACTCCAGATTGAAGAGCACCTTTTGCGGATTGATTACACGAATAACCACCTTCTCGCCGAAGCTGCCGGGCATCACGGATACACGCAGGTCGATCGCCTTACCCTCGACAAGTATGTGAATGCCGCCGTCCTGCGGCAGGCGTCGCTGGGCGATGTCAAGTTCGGCCATGATTTTAATTCGTGACACGATTGCAGGGTGCATCTGGTGAGGCGGACGCATTTTCTCATACAGCTTGCCGTCAACCCTGTACCTGACGCGAAGGGATTTATCATCAGGCTCAACGTGAATGTCACTTGCGTTTGCGCGGACGGCATTGAAGAGGATATAGTTGACCAGCTTGACTACCGGCGACTGGCCTGCCATTTCCTCAAGATTGGTTATGTCCTGTGTGATGTTTTCAATCAGTGTGAAATCGTCGAGCCCGTCCTCGTCGATAATATCGTCGATGACAAAGACGTGTGCTGAGGGCAGATAGATTTGCAGCGTCGCCTTGATGTCTTTTGTCGTTGCACAGACGACCTGCACACTGCAACCGCTTATGCGTTCTATTTCATCTATAAGAAATACATTAGTCGGCTCATTGACGGCAATGGTCAGCGTGTCGTAAACCTTGAATAGCGGCAGGACTGTGTGCTCTTCCAAAAATTCACGCGGCAAAAGCTCAACCGCCTTGGGGTCACACAGCTTAGGACCGACCTGTGCATAGGGCACACCGTAAGCTTCAGCCAGGGCCGCGGATATCTGGTTCTCAGTGCAGTAACCCAAATCGACCAGGACTTCACCGAGAAGCTTGCTGTGTCCACTTTCTCTCTGCTGGGTCAGCGCATGGTCAATCTGCTGTTCTGTGATGACCCCCTGGGCCAAGAGCAACTGCCCCAACTGCATTTTATTTTCTACTGCTACTTCTGCCATGATTATATTCTCCGAGTTATCGGCCTGATCCTGCAACTATGCAAAACTCCTGACAGCTTCAGCCAGTTCCGGATAGCAATCGAATTCCTTTTCCAACCTGGTAAGCTCGAGTATCTTGGTGCAGTTATCATCGAGACAGGCCAGTCTTAACTGGCAGTTGTTCTCATCGCAGTAATCCCTCGCCCAAAGAAGCTGCTCGAGGCCGGCACTGTCAACGAAATCAACTTTCTGCATATCGAGCACTATGCCGTTTTTTTCCGTTCCTATGATGGTGGTGATTTCGTTTTGCAGTGAATCTATCGACTCATGGTCGAGTTCTCCCTGCAGTTCCACTACCGTCACGTCGTCATGGTCCTGTTTATTTATTTTCATGATATTAAAGTCCCCACTGCCGTCATTCCATAGTTGGACATGTCCTCGGTACTGTAAATATCTCTTAGTCCCGCCTGAAGCATATCCCACAGTCTGTGAACGTCGCTGTCTAAAAACAGCCTGCCGAGTTTTTCATCAAATTGTGTCCCCAGCCCTTTGTCGATTTCGGCCAAGGCCTGCTCGACAGTCATTGCATTGCGATAAGTCCTCCTGCTGGTCATCGCATCGAAGGTGTCGGCAAGGCTTATTATCCTTGCAATCATAGGTATCTGGTCGCCGGCAAGGCCGTTGGGATATCCCCTGCCGTCGTAACGTTCATGGTGGCTGAGGACGCCAGGTACAATGTCTTTCATCTGCTTAATACCGTCGAGTATTCCGGCGCCTATGGCCGGGTGTTCCTTGATGCAGTCGAATTCAGAATCTGTCAGCTTGCCTTTTTTTCTCAGTACCACTTCATCGACGCCCATCTTGCCGATATCGTGAAGCAGTCCCGCAAGATATACCTTATGTACCTGCTGCTGGTTAAATTCTTCTACGGTTGCCAGCTGCTCGGCAATCCACTTTGATATAAAGGCCACTCTTTCGGAGTGTCCTCGTGTGTACTGGTCTTTCGCATCGATGCTGCTGGTCAGGGCCTTTAGTGAGCCGATAAAAAGCTCTTTGAGGTCATTGAACAGCATGCCGTTTTCAATGAAGATCGCGCAGCCGTTTGCCACCGAGTTAAACAGCTTTGCGTCGATACTGTCGAAATCGGCTTTGTCGATTCGGTTAATAGCTATCATAAGTCCAATTATATTATGGTTGCTGCCGGCAAGGCCTGATACGCCGGGTGTGACTTTTTCCTTTCCGATAAGCGGCACGGCAATGACATTTCGCACATTTTCCGGCCAGTGATATCTGAAAGGTGAATCGACCTCGCTGTCGAGCAATGCTTCTTTGCCGCTTGATATTTCCTGCTGGAGTCTGTCCTCGATAACCGCCGCCATATGCCAGTCGATATCAATTAGACCGGCGCCGGCTGCTATGACAAGCTCTTTTCGGTCATCGATGGGCTTCTCAATCAAAACGGCGATTCCCTCCACCGATACGATGTCGGTCAGACTGTCGCACGCCATTTGCAGGTAATTGCAGTCCGACTCGGTGACCTTCATGTTTGCACTTAACTTGTACAGCAGGACCAGTTCCTCATACATCTGCGACAGTTCTGTGCTTACTATCTCTATCTGCTGTCGTGATTTTGCTTCAGCCGTATAACTCTTAGCCAACTGGGCAAGCATCTGCTTTGCCGCAGCAGCTTCAAAGTCATTTAGTTCTACCGCACCAAAATCGATTACCGCAACACCCTCGCAATCTTCCGGATTTGTACCGCGCTGGTTCTGCTTCAGGGCAACTGCAAGGGATGTTCGGAGCGTAACATCGGTCACACCTTGCTGTTTATAACCTTCAAGCAGTGACTGACTAACTGCTGTCAGTGATTGACGGTCACCGCTGAATTGCTCAGGCTCTGCAAGGTAAACCAGTTCGCCGTTACCATCACTCAGCGCAAAGGCCAATCCCATGCTGTTGACGCTTTGACTAAAGCCCTCAAAGTCAAACAGTCTTAAGTTTCCGGTCTTCTTGTCCATTGTTTCAGCCATATCGTCCTTCGTTGTTTATGTCAGTTCTGTTGCGTTACAGTTTGCTGATACAGTACGTCCTCTATGTCACGGAGCAGCTCTTTCGGGCTGAACGGCTTGCTCAGGCATCTGTCTATTCTGAGCTTTTCCTGCTGCTCCTGCTCAACGGCGAAGCTTCGCGCGGTAAGCATAATCACTGGTACATCCTTGGTATCTTCATTTTTTCGAAGCTTCTCAATCAGCTCCAGCCCGCTCATCACGGGCATCTGATAGTCCGTCACCACGATATCGGGCTTTTCCGAACAAGCCAGTTCATACGCTTCTTCGCCATCCGAGGCAGAGACCACATCGTAGCCGTTGTTCCGCAGCTTAATAGTCACCACGTGCACGATATGCATTTCATCATCCACAACCAGTACCTTTTTGTCCGCCATTACTTTTCCTCCAATGTTCAACTTAATACAACTCCTCGGACAGAACCCTGCCTCCAGGCGTTTCTTATTTACTTATCTATTAACTGTTGCCGGCTGATTAGCTGCCAGCGGCAGTTCAAAACCAAAAGTACTTCCCTCATTAACTTTGCTCGTTACAAATACCTTTCCTCCGTGGACCTTTTCCACTATCTGCTTGACAAGGTTTAATCCTAAACCTGTACCTTTTGCCTGTTTGTTATTGGCGCCGACCCTGTAGAACTTATCAAAGACGTGTTCGATTTCGTCTTCTGGAATACCGACGCCCGTGTCAGTGATTTTTACCCTTGCCAGGTTTGCAATGTCATCTACCTCTGTTTTAATTTCGACTTTTCCGCCGGGCGCTGTGTACTTGACAGCGTTTGAGAGCAGATTGACTATCACCTGCACCATCATGTCACGGTCCACATTCACCTGGTCGAGAACAATCGGCTCCTGCCCTGCCACTTCGATGTCCTTCTCTTCGGCGTATCCTTTTATCATTCCAAGCTGTTCTTGAATGAGGATAGTCAGGCTCAGAGGTTTTTTGTCGACCTTAATCAAACCGGACTCGATGCGGGCGGTGTTGAGGATATCATCAATCAGTCTGCTGAGCCTGTTGGCCTGGCTTTGTATAATCGAATAGAATTCCTTTTGTGTTTTCTCGTCGTTTGCTTCTCCGTCGGCGAGCATTTCCGAATAGGCCATAATCGAAGCCAGCGGCGTCTTCAGTTCGTGAGAAACGTGACTTACAAAATCGTTCTTCATCTGCGAAACTTCTTTTTCACGCGTAATATCATGCAAAACTGCGACAGCGCCGCAGACCTGTTCTCTCTGGTCGTGGACACAGGACACAATACAGTCGAATGTCCTGACCCGGTCGGCTTCGGCGAACTGCAATTCACGCCTGGTCGCACGGGCCCTGGTCTCACGACTCTTGCGTAAGAACGTGGTAAATTCCTTTTTGTCTTCACTGACTATTTTTTCAACAGACCGCAATTGCACGTCTCTGTAATTAAATCCAAACAATTTTCCCGCCGCCTCATTTGCCATCAGCAGCCGGCTGTGTTCATCGACCACGATGACTGCGTCACGAATACTGTAGATGATGGCATCGGTATTCTGCTTCTGGCGCTGGGCAAGCTGAAGCTGGATGTTAAGCTGGTTGACCTGCTCATGCAGCGACTGTTCCATCTGCCTGTAATCTTTTAGTCGCTGTTCTATCGCGTGGTTCAACTCAACCGCCACAGCCGGTCCGTTTGCGCACACTGGCGGCGACTGCTCGTTTAGCCGGTTAGCTATGGACGTAACGGACCGGTTGAGCCGGTAGGCATAAACACCGAGCCAGATTACGACCATAGCCCCTGCTAAACAGCATACGACACTGAATAAACTCCACCCGTCTCCGAAGCCAGTGCGCGATATATGTATAATCTGCGTGCCGGCGACGGCAAGTGCTGCTGCACCAGCCGAGGCCAGAATCACAGTGGTCTGATTCTTATGACTTAAAAATTTCAAAACTACGTCCTCGTAATACTTCTAATACTGTTCAAGCGGCCTGCATCAGGCAGACTGCTGTACAACACAAAACTACTTTTGCTATTGAATCTCGGCCAGCTTCTCCAGAATCTTATCTTTGAGTCGCCTTGCATCAGGAAAATTCGGCCGCAACTCAAGTATTGCATTAAGTTCCGCCAAAGCTGCCTGATAGTAACCGTCTTTATAGTAACGCTCTGCAATCTCCAGCCTGTCCTCGAATATCCTTGTTCTATTCATGATGCTGAGAGACTTGTGTGCGCCTTCGGTAATCAGTTTAACGTCTTTAACTTCTGTAGTGTCAGCAAGCTCGGCAGTGTCCTCAATGATGTGCGGCGTAAGTATGATAATCACTTCCTGACGCACATTTCTATCATTAGTGCCTCTGAAAGCAGCTCCAATAAGAGGCAAATCACCGAGCAAAGGGATTTGCGAGCGCGACGTTGTTATAGCGTCTCTGAACAAGCCCCCAATAATAATAGTTTCGCCATCCTTAACCATAATATTTGTCATCAATTCGGCAGTGGTTTCTTCCGGGATACCTTCAGCATCAAGTTCACCAACACTATCCTTAGGGTAAATTTCCATACGAATGTAACCATCGTTACCTATAAAGGGTCTGAAAGACAGCTTCGTACCGGTATCAAGAAACTTTACCTCGCCGACAGTGGCTTGGCCCGTGTCGGAAATAGTGGTCCTGTCCCTGTAGCCAAGTCTCCGCCCGATGAACACTGTCCCGGGTTGTTTGTTCAAAGCGAGAATCTTAGGATTTGCCAGAACCGTAATTTCGGTTGTAGTTTCCAGAGCGGTTAAGATGGCCGACAAATTACCACTGGTTATACCAATTCTCAGGCCGCCAGATGCTGTTTTGCTGGCAAAGCCAAAAGTCTCCATTGCCGTTCCAGCAAAAGCTCCAGCAGCTATTTGAGTGATTGGGGCAGTTGCCTCAGTACCTCTTGAAATTGTATCTCCGCTGATCAAATCCTGCGTTGCCGCAGTACCATCCAAAGTGACGCCTCCAAGCAGGTTCCAGTCAATTCCAAATTCCATTCCATCAGTCAAAGTAACACTAAGAATGGTCGCCTCAATCAAGACCTGTTGAGGTCTGACATCAATGGATGCTATCAGCTTTTCTGCCTTGGCAATGTTTTCAGGAAAGTCATGAATCACAATGGTATCGTGAAGTGCCATACTGTTGCCGCCGGTATCTGTGCCCACACCTTCTTTACCTGTCGATATACCTGTTTCGGTACTGGTGCTGGCCTGCATAATGGCTGCATTACTTAATACCGGCCTGCAAAGCTTAGCCGCTTCTTCCGCTGTTATGTAGTATAAGGTAAAGACCTTATGCAGCATCCTGTCAGGGTCTTCCTTAATCTTCTTGTATTGCGCGGTTGTATAGACCCTGATGAAGTTACCTTCCTGGTCGTACTTAAAGCCATAGCCAAGAATAGCCTGCAGTGCCTGCTCAAACGTGATGTCATACAGGCTGGTTACGGTCACGATACCGTCAACACCTGTCGAAGGCACGATGTTCTTCTGGTACTTTGCCGCAAGAAACCTCAGAGCGTCCCTGATGCTCATGTCCTTCTTGAAATTGAGCGACTGAATCGTTGAGCCCGGTTGGACCTGCTCAACCGCCGGTTCAGCAGCAACCGCTGCCAGGGCGGACGGAATTACTTCAACCGCGTAAACTTCTTCACTTCCGGTCGATTCAACGTCACCGACCGCCATAGCCGCTGCCAAAACGGCCGCCAGCGTCCAGACAATAAACCGACCGCCTGTCTTTGTTATTCTGTTTTTCATTTCTTTTGAACTCATGATTGTTCTCCTTGTTCGATGCTCGTCGAACCATCTCGACAAACTTAATCCTCAAACCGTTGCGCAGCCTCATCGGGCTGCTTTAATTTCAATTCAATTTCTGCTTCTTCGTATTTCACGAGTACTACATTGGCTTTGATGGACATTATTTCACATTCATACACCTTCGAACCTTCACCTAAGACAAGAACGTCACCCACCTTCAAAAGCTTATCATTAATAAATGCTTCCGGCTCTTCTCCGGTACTTATAGCATCGAGCCGCAACCGTTTAGCCACTTCTCTTACACCCTGTTCAGCACTATTTTGCGAAATAATACTTACTTCTTCTGATGCACTGAAGCTCCGGTCATCCAGCTTGAAGAAATCGCGGGCCAGAACATCATGCCTGCCTTGGACGCACGGCAGTTCGATAAACACAACTTTTGACCGGGCCGTGGAGTCCAAATCCGTACCGGTCACAGGTGTAACCGCTGCCTTAGCCGACCGCGTGCCTTTGCCGGCAATCAACCGTATCCACATAAAGGCCATCAGCAGTACAAGCGCAACCGCTATTACGGCCTTCTTCTTGTCCGCCGCAAGCTGGCTGACAAGCCGATTCAGTACACTACCTGTATGTTCAATTTGAATTGCCATTGTTTATTGGCGTTTCCAAAAACTTTTATCTCAGCTCTTATTAGCTGGTTTCCTGCGATATATAATTGCCTCGGTCTCCATATGAACCTGACCGTTGTATTCAGAGTTATTTACAAGATGAAACTTCTCTATCCGCACCACCCTGTCCAGCTGCTGAAGCGACTGACAGAAATTTCTAATTTGCTCGAGTCGTCCGACGCCTTTCATAGTTACGGATATACAGATGAGCTCCTCGGATTCGATTTGCTCATGCGGCGCTATCTGCTGCTCTGAAAGGTTATGTTCATCCATTAGTGCAGCAATCGTGCTGAGGAACTGACCCAACTGAGTATCAACGGGTATCATGGAATCGAACCCGGATAGTGTGTCTTCCAAATCCTCGAGCCGCTCCTGGAGTTTAGGCAATTCGGCCTTTTTAATTTCAGCTTTTGTTATCAAAGCTTCTTGTGACATCTGCTTTCGATTCAAGTCCGCAGAAACTCTTCGCATCGGTAAATACCGAAAAGCCACATACCCGATTGCCAGAACAACCGCGACAATTACAATCAGAACTTGTTGTTTAGCTCGAAACTGCATATTGCTAAATTATCCTTTTATCACCAGCCTCACTTGCCGGATTGGCCATTGGCTATTCGGTAGTTCGCCAGGCTGTAACTTATCTCAAATTCACTCACCTGCCGGGGCTCATCACCCTGGGTGTTACCGGCCCTGATGCTTTTACTGCGGGAAAAGGCCAGCGAAACATCCCTAAAATACTCCGATTCCTCCAGCTTACGGACAAGCTTGCCTACGTCGCTTGTCTCAGCGGCGATACCGCGAAGTGTTCCGGTAAACCTGATATCACCAAGATGCTTGGTTTTGTTTCCTTTCGAGGATGACCGAGCCACACGAACACCGGCGACAGAAGACTTTTTCCCTTTAATATCATTAAACTTTTCACCCTGCATGCTCACGTCACTGAGCACAATCCTGCCGTCAACCAGAAAACTCAACTCGCTCAACACATTGGCTATGTTTATTCTTGAGTCTATTTCTTCGAGCAGCTTTGTTTTTGCCGAAAGATTGTTGACCTGGCTGGTTATTTTTTGTGTTTTCTCTATTGCCTCTTGAGCTTCGGCACATTTTTGCGTATTTCTGTATACCTGTGCTCCTGCCTCTGACAAAGAGTTGGCGCCTATGAAATTCCAGACACTCATAATTACCACCACCCCCGCCAAAACCATGTACTGGCCCCGCAGGTTCTGCCGCTTTCGCCTGCCATTCTTATACCATTGAGGAAGTAGGTCTATATCTTTCATCATCGGTTCCCACCTGTCTTATTCTTCAAGGCGCTTCAGCGCCAATCCAACTGCGACCGCCCACTCACACAGGCTGCCGCGCTTGTCGTTCTCAAAGTTAAATTTGGTTAAATCGAAATCCCTGAAAGGTTCGGCTACTTGAACTTCCACTGTCAACTGACGCCGCATCACGTTCAGCAAAATGTTTTCATAAGCGCCGCCGCCTGCAAAGATGGTCCGCTTTACGCGCTTGCCTCTGAACGTCACGGTGTAATATCTGAAGCAAAGACTGATTTCCCGCGCGAGTTCCTGCGATACGGCCCCGACGGCATCGACGATGACTTGTCTTGTGGAAGCATCCAGTTGAGTCTGCACCGCTGTCCCGCCACCTGTACCGGGTTTTGTTTTGGCGGCTTTTCGCTCGACTCCCAGGCCGGAGCGCAATAGCTGGGCCTCAGCCGGTGTAACGCCAAGCTTATCTGATATCTCAGCGTCAAATCGCTGTGTGCCGATTGGTATTTCTTTAATAAACGCTATCTCACCGCCCCTGCCGAATACCACAGTCGCACCGCACCTTCCGACATCGACGAAAACGAGAGTCTCCTGCCAGTCCTCCTCACGGCGAAAGGCATGGTCAAAGCTTCTGAACAGTGCGCACGGTATCGGGTCAAGCCCGACAGGAGTCAGTCCGGCTTGTTCGAGTATTTCTATGTGCTCGCGGACGACGTCGCCGTTCGCCGCAAACACCACCAATTCATTTTTGACGTCCTCTTCATGTTTAACCTGGCCGACCGGCAGGTACATTATTACATCGTCAACCGAATCCAGTCCGAATCGCTCCTTCGCTTCATTCCTAACCGCCTTTTCGGTTTGCCCGTCCGTCATCTGCGGCAAACGCAAACTCGTTACGTTCAACTTGTCGTACGCAAGAGCGCTCACTACTTCCCTGCCTTCAAATTTTCCCTTGGCAAGCATTTCTTTGATACTCGAGATTGTGTGCTCTCTGCTTTGACTGGGGTCAGTCAACTCCTTCTCGGCCCGCGATTTTTCGGCAGAGACTACCGAAATCCGGTCGTTGCGGACCAACTGGACCATCTTAATCCAGCCATGACCGATATCCAGCCCAATCGGAAGAGTATTCTTATTTACAAAACTCAAATTAACCACTACACATTTCCTAATTCGATATTGTTATATAACCTGTCACCGGCTCGACATTCACTGTCATTGTCGAACCGCCGGCATTCAAAGTTATAGCACCACTGTTCAGCGGGTTGCCGCTTCCGTTAAAGGGACTACCTAAGTAATCAAAACCGACTGTTGGCGTCGTGTCGAAGTCCACACTCGAAATATCCACTCGGCTTAGCCTGCTGTCCGCAGCGAAATTGACCGTGTATGTACTACCCTTTCTGACAGGATGGCTGATTACACCGTTTGAATCTTCAATTTGGTAACTTTCAGCGCCTGAGTCAAACACTACCCAATATCGCTTGCCTCTGCTTATAGCCATGCTCTTGGCATACTCCAGGTCCGAAGAGATAATCGTCGCGGCACTTTTCAACTGTGTGCTCGTTCCGCTCGAGGCGAACGGCACCGCCATCATCGCCGCAATCGCAAGTATCACGACAATCAACAAAATTTCAGCAAGCGTGAAACCTTTACGCACGCTGAATTCTGCTCTCGATAGAGATTGTCCAATCTTCAGATTTCTCATTATGAGCACCCTTTCCATGATGACCTTGCCGAATCTGCGCACAATCAACCCTGATTCCTTATATTCTTCGACCCTTTGCAAACAGGGCTTAATCTGGCTTTTTACAGCTAAAAACACCGACAGAACGGAGGAATCTCCGTAAGCCGACAACGACCGAAAAGCACTTTTTTTTATCCGGCAAAAATTAAAATTCATGGCTTTGACTTACCCCCTATCAACGCAATAAAAGCACATATTTTAAAAGGCCACTGAAAGAATCCATTTAATCGTTACAACCTGTTGCCGTCGCAGCCGAACATCTCACGGCGCAAAACGGACTAAGACGTGTGCAATACTGATTTGAGCTACTTCTAAATCTTCGCTGAATGATGTGAAAAGGCCGATAAGCTCTCGTCCCAAACGGACTTAATCGGTCGTTTGCTTCGGCCCTTAATACCTTCTAATCACTTTATAGAACACTGAACCTGCCTGCGCCCACTTTTCGCGGTCACCGGAAGCAGACCAGCACCACACCGCCGTCTTCGCCGGTGCCGCTGTTATTACAACTTCTCTTTGACCGTCTTCATCAAGTTCCCAATGCGCTATAAGATCGCCCGAAACATCTATGCCGTTGTTGAGTTGAGCAACTTCATTCGGGTCAAGTACCCGGCTGTATATGCGAACATCATCTATAAGGCCGTCCCAGTATTGGTCTTTTGTACCACAGCCAAGCATAAATTTTTCCACACCGGTTATCGTACCGCCAAGCCCTGTAGGCTCAGGCTCCTTGTCATAAGTAAGAGCGTTCTCCGAGCCGTTAATATAAAGCTTCAGCGACTTTCCGCTCTCCCAGGTTATAGCAAGATGCTGCCAGCCAGTCGTCTGTACATTCGATGTGCTTTCAATCTGAGTATAACCCGAAGTGGTCTTTAATGACGCCTTTATGCAGCGCGTCCCCCCTCCAAATGCACCATTCCTGTCATACCGCAGGCCAATTTCTTCATCTCCGTCGGTTGGTTCTCTTGTAAAAAAGATACCTCGGTCCTGATTAGTGACATCCGATTTGACCCAGCACGAAACCGTTACTGCGTTTAGGTTGTTCAAATAGTCGCCGGCATCGTAATTTTCGAGCTTGTCGCCCGTGCCGTCAAACTCTGTCGCCCCTGCTATCTGCCCGCCTGACGGCAGCCACGTTGGTTCACTTAGCACCACTGCATCAAAACCATTGCCCGATATGTCTTTAGTTTTTTCGACTATACCACCACCCGCGAAAACCGCACCGAGTACATTAACATCTTCACAGCCGACGTTAACGTATACCGCACCGTCAATTACCGCCAGGCCTTCGATATCAATCTCGGCGTCTTCTTCGATTGTAACGTCGCCCGTAACCAGCAGTGCAGGAACATTTTTACCGGCATTTATAGAATTACCCGTTCCACTGATTACAAGGTCGCCTTCAACTATGAGCATGCCCGTAATCTGAACATTACCCGCAATTTCAAGATCGCCGACTCGGTGACATACCCGGACCGGTTCGTACGGCCCCATGACCTGACTCGATAATATAGATGAACCGATAGTCTCAACCGTATAATTGCTTGTAAAGTCACTTACCATAACCCGAGGCCAATCAAACGATAAATCGCCCGTGCCCATATTTTGTCCTGCAATCGTCCCACTGAGATTGTCGCAGAAGACGTCTCCGCCAACCGTAGCTGTTCCAAGTATAGCCAGGTCGCCGCTGCAATATACGTCACCGTTAATCGTAACAGCGCTTGATAGCTGCCGGTCCCCGGATGTGTCCGACCAATAAGCTATGCACTCATCCAGCCGCAGTAAAGCTTTAAGATTACTCTGTGCCGTCCGCTCTCCGTTAATTAACCGATACCCACTGCAGGTCACATCGTAATTGCAGTATTGCGTCGAACCGGAACCGGTAAGATTCGGCTCGACACTGACATCGTAATAAAAATCACCCGAATCAATCTGCTGCAAAGTATCACCGACCCAGTATTCACCGCTTGTTTCCTGCGGATTTAAGACCAGGCCGCGCGCATGCTCGAGCGCCGACTCAGCCAGAAAATCGGCTTGTGTCCGCAGCAGCATGTTCCGGCCGTACGCCAGCTCATTGTCGCTGCGCGAAAGATATGCAAAAGCGACGATTGTTATCACCATAACAATGCCAAGCACCACAATCAGAGCGGCCCCTGCGCGTGCCTGAAATTTTTTATGTGCCTTTGCTTTAATCATCATCACTTACCACAATACTCGAACCGTCCAGCAGATGCCCCGCCCAGCAGCGAAGACTCGAACTTATTTCATAATGTCTCGTAACTCCTGCCTCATCTATATCAAAACCAACACCGACAAGCCTGGTCTGCTCATTTACATCCACAGGCTCAAAAACAACATTACTGCACGTCGGAATAATTTCTATTTGCCTCTCGTCGTACGATGACGTCAAAGACGATTTCGCGGTCCCATCTTTCAAATCATCCAGCGAAACTGTCGCATAACCTGCAGATGGAAACTCCAGCAGGGAAATTTTATCCCTGCCGCTGCCGGCTTCTATATACACAACTTCAGATGGGTTTATCTGGTTATCATTATTGTCGTCTGCTCGCCAGACAGCTAAATCATCCGAACCGCTGAGAACCACAAATCCGGCATACCGAAGCAACTCGGATATCCGCAGCGTCGTGTACCTGACCTGGGCCTGGACCCTGCTGGACTCGTCGCTCGACTTATTCGCCGCGCCCATCGCGTATGCGAGAGTAGCCACCGCCCCGAAGATAATACTGCATACCATCAAGGCCACCAGCAGCTCAATCAGGGTCAATCCTGCTCTATTGTGTTTCGCACGCGTTTTCATTTCGCAATCAAACGACTAACCGAACCAATTTGTTTGTCGTGATAATAAACGTTAACCGTCGCCCGAATAAAGATAGGCGTATCGTCGCCGCTCTCCGAACCGACATAAACATCAACACAATTTGCGTCCCTGCTGTACTGCGCATAAACAGGGTCGCTGAATATCGCTCCGGTCATATCTGTTACATCACCCTGGTCCTCGTTATAACCGTCCCAGGTGGTTACTATTTCATTGGGGTCGGTATTGACAATCTGTTCCATCAAATCGCTGGCAAGCTTGGCCGCCAGTGTTCGTCGCTGGCCTTCCGCGCGCACAGACGCTCCTGCCACAAACGGCATAAGCACACCAGCCGCTGCAATTGCCAGCACTACCGTAGCCAGCATCGCTTCGGCTAACGTAAAACCTCCCGCTGTCTTACCCAATATTCGCTTCATATTTAAAAACTCTTATCCACGAATCCCGGCGCGCCGGGACCAACCAAATCATGTATCGACGATTCATTTCTTATAAATCAGTGCTAATCAGTGTTAATCTGTGTCTAATAGCCATTTACAGCGCCGCATATGCCGAGTGATTATCGGCCTGAAAATCTCCCGTCTCAGTATCCAGCCGCCACCCTGCGGTATTCGCTCCTGCAGGCTCGCCGTCAAACCGCACCTCGTCAAGGCCGTTGAAAGGATTAACCGGAATCCGTTTCATGTACGGACCGTACTGACCAGCCCTTTCAGTCAACACGCGCTCGAACTCTTCGCGGCTACTGGTCGGTGGCAACTGACCGTCGTGTTGAGCGCGATAGATGTCGAGATTCGACCGCGTATCAATGAGAGCTTGAATCAGCTTTGTTGTATTGGTCTCGATACTCGCGTCGCTGGATTGCGGCCCCACCATTTTGGCCAGTGTCCCCAGCACCATCGCGATTACCAGGACCCTCAAATATGTTAAACTTAACTTTAGTTTCATCCCCGCCTCCGTATAGCGGTTAAAAGGGCTGAGCAGCTTATCAAAAACCGCTCAGCCCTATTTTGTAAAGTTGAGTTGTTTCTTAGCTGACTTACGACTTAGTAGTCAGTCTCGGTACCATCCGAAACAGTGTCACCATCCATATCAATGAAATCCGGATAAATTACACCAGTGGTTGTATCAAATCTCCAGCCTGCGGTGTTGGCTCCCGCTGCCGCGCCATCTTCTCGAACAGTGCTCAAATTATTGAACTGATCGGTCGGCATTTTTTGCAAATAAGGACCATACGAATTGTCCGTTCCTGCTGCCACCTGTGTGCCATTAATAAGTGTAACACCTGTCAGACCGGTTAGTTCGGCAGCATCTAATACCAGAGAAGGAAGCGCCTCGTTGTGCTGCAGCTTATACAGCTCAATCTGCGAACGCATGCTCTGCAGGTCGCTCACTAAGCTGCTTAGCTTGGCCTCGGAGGCTGCGCCTGTAAACTGCGGAATCACTATCGCAGCAAGGATACCAAGAATCACGACCACAATCAGAATTTCTACCAGTGTGAATCCTCTTTTAGCTTTCATCATTTTACTCCTTAAGTAATTTACTGTTCTCTGTGTTAATAATACGTACCAACTGCTTTTCCCATTATCGTCCCTATCCGTAAGAGACTTAATCTGCACGACATACTTTGACTACCCGTCAAAACCCTCCAAAAAAAATGTAAAAATTCCGCTAAAACCTTTATCAATTGCTTACCCTGAATTCTGTTGAAGATACTGTTTTTCAATGTGACGTCCGAAAAATACATTCTTTGTTAACACCAAACGAAGTTAGCTTATCCGAAGAAAATATAAGAAATAAAACCCCCCGCCCCCAAACGAATCGTCCCAATTACAGGCTATTTAGAAGGTTTTGTGGTGCGTTTGAAATGTTAATTGCCCTGCTGTTTTGCCCAAGATGCGAAAGTTCAATCCTGATAAAATCCACGCCATCCAGGGCCGGTAGAATCTTATCGGCCCATTCAACGAGAACAACACTGTCCGGCCGACAGTAATCGTCGAATCCTAACATCTCGAATTCCGCCACGGAATTTAGCCGGTAAGCATCAATATGATATATGCTCAGCCTGCCTTGATATTCATTAATGATAACAAAAGTCGGACTGTTTACTCCTCTTTGCGCTTCCTGTGCGCCTGCCCCTGCCGCTATTCCTTTTATAAGGTGTGTCTTACCGCTGCCAAGCGGGCCAACTAAACCTATAATCTCACCACCCGATAGACGCTCGCCAAGCTTGCGCCCGAACTCAATCGTCTCGGCCGCCGACTCTGTTATAATCTCATACTCCATAATCTCTTAATTTCATTTTTATAAATCTGCGTAATCAATCTAATCAGCGTAATCTGCGATTCATTTATTCAAGTGGTCAAAACCTGCCGGCAGCAATTCCTGAATTTTACCGTCCGACAGTTTCAATTTTCTCTGCCTCTCCGCCGTGATAGTCCCAACTTCAGTTACAGCCACAGCCATATCCCATTTAGATTTGAGTATTTCAAACTGCTCGGCTGTAAGCGTAAAGAGTAATTCGAAATCTTCGCCGTCATTCAGCGCAGCCTGCAGCGGCTCTGCGGTTCCTTTAGCAGCCTGTGATACCGGAATCTTACCAGCTTCTATAATCGCTCCGACCTTCGACTGTGTGCATATTCGATTAAGGTCGCTGCTCAACCCGTCGCTGATATCAATCATAGCGTTGATTTCAACCAGTCCACTAAGACGTAAAGCCTCATTGACCCTCGGTTCAAATTTCATATGTTTTCCCAGCAGCGAGCCGCCTAAATCACCCGTAACACAAATAACATCACCAGCTTTCGCCCCGCTGCGCCTTACAGGTTTCCTCAGCCCCGGTTTACTTAGCATAGATACACTGATTACAAGCCTTTCTTCGCCGCGCCAGCTTGTTATATCTCCCCCAACTAATGAACAATCGTATTTATCACCCGCCCGTCGAATACCTGCATGAAGCTCCTTTAGTTTCTCCTGCGAAAAATCCTTCGGCAGACCCACCGCAACCACCGCTGCTATCGGCACCGTCGCCATCGCCGCACAGTCACTCAAGCTGACCGCCATTGACTTATAAGCCGCCTGTTCAATCGAGTCCTTATTCAAATCGAAATGCACACCGTCCAGCAGCATGTCCGTTGTAATTAAGACAGAAGTGCCATCGGGCAACGCAATCTCCGCCATGTCGTCGCCGATACCTATGGGAAATTTGTCGACAGGTAAATCGCTCTGCCGCCAAAACCACGCGGTTATTTCATCTTCGCCGGAACTCATCGCTTGCCAAGTTCCTTCTTCCAGAACTCTACCTGCTGCTTTGACTGACCTGTACCCGCAGAGCCGCCGGTGACATAACCTGCGGCAACTTTCTCCGGACCGAGCCATTTGTATACGTCCTTGCCGAAAGCAGGACAGGCCGATTTGAATTCCTTTAGCTCAAGTTCACTAAGCTGCTTGCCCGCCTTCTCACAGCCGGCCACCAATTCGGCCACTACTCCGTGCGCCTGCCGAAACGCGATACCTTTCGATACGAGATACTCAGCCAGTGCGGTCGCGTCCATAAACCCGCCGTCAAGAGAACCCTTTATCTTCTTAACGTCGAACTTCATATGTGAAACAATCGCAGCAGCCATATCTACCGAAGCGCTTACCGTATCGCTTGCCGCGAAGATATGAACCTTATCTTCCTGCAGGTCACGATTGTATCCACTCGGCTGGGCCTTTAGTATGGTTAGCATCGCCATCAGCGAACCGTACACAGCCCCGCACTTGCCGCGTATCAACTCCAATGCATCTGGATTCTTCTTCTGCGGCATCATACTGCTGCTTGTACAGAAGCTGTCGGCTATCTGCACAAATCCAAACTCACTGGACGAATAGACAATCAAATCCTCAGCCAGCTTCGACAGGTGCGTCGCAATCATCGCGCAATCAAAGATAAACTCCGCCGCAAAGTCCCTGTCACTGACCGCGTCGATACTGTTGCGGGTAAT
>SDBV01005267.1_pt1 | contig 18310 bp, 11 predicted proteins | sample 2277081 | NCBI WGS metagenome assembly SDBV01 (sample SAMN10402039, study PRJNA504765) | marine sediment metagenome | isolation source: marine sediment core GS10_PC15, 223 cmbsf | place: Arctic Ocean: Southern Knipovich Ridge | collected 2010 | reverse complement strand
CGGGTGCGGATAGCTTTCAACTCGGAAGCCGCAGTGGTCCGAGGCAGGAGCACGACGGTACAGCCGGCCGCCGCGAGCTCGCCGGGCAGATTGTAGCGGGTTGCCGTGTAGGGCAGCCGGCCGATCTGTGGTCGCAGCAGTACGAGGGCTTTGTCGCCGCCGAGATCGGCCACCACGTGGTGAAGGTCCGACGAGGAGCTTGCCCTGAGATAGAAAAGCCCCGAGGGGATCTCCGGCGATCGTTTCAACACGTCCTGGAGGTGGCGGAGATCGGAGGCGTGGGCCAATTCGAAGAGCAGCGCCGGGCCCTTCTTGTCGCGGATCCAATCGACCAGCGGCTTGACGGCCGGGTCGATCTTGGGGGGGACGAACTTTTCGGGCTCCTTCTTCGTGCCGGCTGCCGGCTTGTGTTTGGTTTCCTCTTTTTTCTCGGGGGTCTCTTTGCCGTCTTCTTGCTTGTCTTGTTTCTTGTCTGGGCCGGGTTCGATTTTCTTCTTTGGATCGGGCTTGTCGGCCTCGTCGGCCGGCTTTTTCTTGGCGGCCTCTTGCTTGGCCTTTTTTTGCTTCTCTTCCCAGGCCTTGCGGGCCTTTTCGACCTTTTCGATCTCCTTCTTGGCCTTGTCGATGGCCCCGCGGAGGACCTTCTTGTCGCGGCCCGGGCTAGACATGGTGATTCGCAGGTAGGCGGCCCCCAGGTCGCGCTGCTCTTTCTTGCCCGCGGTGCGGTAGACGTTGCTGGGGCCGGGGATTCCGGAGCCTGCCGTATCGAAACAGGCGGCGGTGAATCCGGCCTCCAGCAGGGGCTGGAAGTCGATCTGGTCGAGGTAGATTTCGCGGGTGACGCTGCGGTCGCCGTGTACTCCGGACCGGCTGTAGGAGGGTAGTTGCCAGCGGGTTTGGGGGAGGATCAGGCCCGGCATGACAAACTCGCGGCGGGCGTCGATCAGATGGGCCGTGGTGGGATACTCCAGACCGGCGCCCACCAGACGGATCTTTCCGTCGACCAGGACCACTTCGGCCCTGATCCCTTGGGCACTGGCTCCTTGGGCGCTGGCCGACTGGGAATCGGCCAGGGTGATCAGCCGTCCGGCCTTGATTACGACGAAGGTCTCCTCCTGGTCGTCCCGGGCGCGGGCGGCCGCCCCACCGGCGCGAGCCTGGCTGCAGAAGGTTGCGGCAAGGAAGACCAGGGCCGGCAGATATACTATTCGCATGATGGAATTCTCTCAGAACTCTCGTCGCACGCCGGCGTCGTAGACGATTCGGCCGTTGATGACGGTCAGTTCGCAGGCATTTCGCGGGTCGATCGGGTCGCCGGTCCAGAGCCCCACGTCGGCGTCTTTGCCCGGCTCGATGGAGCCCACGCGATCTTCGAGCATCAGGGTCTCGGCGGGGATTCGGGTGATTCCGCGCAGCGCCTCGTAAGGCTTCCAGCCATGGTAACAGGCCATGGCGGCCTGAAAGGAAAGCTCTTCCTGGGGGACCACCGGGGCGTCGGTGTTCACGCCCAGTTTTCGCACCCCGCCCTGCCACCACCGGGCCGCGTTGCCCATGATCTTGCGCTGGCGCCGATCGAAATGGATCTGTCGGGGGCCGTTGCTGACGTAGACGTCGCCTTGCTCGACTACCAGCGGGGCCGTCTGATAGGCCTCGAAGGTGCTGTGGCCCAACACGGTGCGGATGTTGAGTTTGTCGGCCAGCATGTCCAGGGTGGACATCACAACCTGGTACCACTGGGTGTGGACCAGGGCGATCACCTTCCGTTGGAAGACCGGCCGGAAGTCGTCCCAGAACAGATCGAACTCGGGTTTCTGCTGGGATTGGCCCTGCTCGTATCGCTCCCACTGCTGGTGGTAGGCCAGGGCCTTCTGGAGCGTCTGGCGGAGGTTGTAGTACATGAAAGATCGGCTCACGCCGTACCAGTACCGCTCGGGATTGCCGGCCTGGGCGATCTTCAGACAACCGGGAGACCGGATCAGCATCTCCTCGACGTTCTCTCCCCCGAGCTTGGCCAGCGTGCCGTAGCCGCTGAGATTGTTGCCGCTGCCGGGGAGCATCAGCACGGTGGTCACACCGCCGGCGCGGGACCGTTTGTTGTTCTCGCTCTCGGGCACCAGGGCCTCCAGCGTGCGCAGGCCCGGATTGGTGAGGTAGACGTAGTCGTGCAGGTCGCGTCCGGAGCCGGCGGCGTGGTTGTGGGCCTCTACGAAACCGGGAAGCAGCCAGTGATCGGGCTTCTCGATCAGCTTGTAGCCTTTGGGGATCGCAACGCTGTCGGCGGGGCCGACCTTCTCGATCTTGCCGTGGCTCAACAGCACCACGCCGTTGTTGATGACCCGGTTCTGCGGGTCCATGGTTACCACCTTGCCGACGCGGAAGGCCAGCCGCTGGGGCTGGGCGGCGGTGGCCGGCAACGCAGCTACCCAGAGGGCCCCCACCACCAACGCCGGCACGATCCAAAACAAAGTAAGGCAACTCGCCGCAAATAATATCCCCACAAGGCGAAAGAAACTACCACGGAGGGCACAGAGGTACACAGAGGAAAAAGAATCGGAAGGAAGTAAGAACCAAGCAACGGATTTAGATGCGTCTTCTTCCGTTTTTCTTCCTTTTTTCATTCGGTTGTGCATGATACGGCATTCGGCGGTAGCCTTCTCGGAAGCATTGCTCACCCGCGCTTTCCTCAGTGGACCTCTGTGCCCTCTGTGGTAGTTTTCTCTCGAAACGGTTGCCTTCGACGTCTCCAATCCCGCCCTCCCGGGCGGGGCTATTGGCGCGATGGGCGACGTTGTGCGTTGGCATCTGCAAGACACGCGGCGACGGCCGTTCATGGTCGGACCTCCTCTCCGTTGATTACAACTCTGAGCACGCGGCTGGGACCTTCCATCGGGTTGTGGCTGAAGATCACCAGGTCGGCGTCCTTGCCGGGCTCGAGCGACCCCACGCGGTCGTCGATCTTGAGCGCCCTGGCGGCGCCCATGGTCAGGGCCTCCAGCGCGGCCTCGCCGCCCAGCCCGCGCTCCACGGCATACAGCACCACTGCCGGGAGATTGCGGGCGCCGTCTTCGGCGTTGCTCTGGAAGGCGATGGTCACACCGCGGCGGGCCAACTCGTCGGCCTGGTGATAGTCGCGATAGCGACGCTGGCGGAGGACCGCCGGCGGGACGATCACGGCTACCTTCTTCTCGGCCAGCTTCTCGGCGTGGACCGAGGCCCCTTGGGCATCGAGCAGGGTGAGGGGGAGCTGGTGCTTGTCGACCAGCAAGGCCAGCACCTCGCGGATCTGGGCGGGGGTGGAGACCTTGACCACGGCGGGGATCTTCTTTTCCAACAGGTCCTTCAGCAGCTCGAGCGACTCATCCACCTTGGGCGGCAACGGGCGGCCGCCCTTGCCTCGCAGCCGGCGGGTCCGCGTGACCTCCAATTCGACCGCCTTCTTGTCGACCCGGCGGCCTTCGATCTGGGCGGAAACGCCCTCCACGCTGACCGTGCCCTTGAAGTGGTCCTCGCCGACAAGGTCGGCTTCGATGTTGGCGGTCGTCTCCAGGCCGGCCATGTCTAGTTCGATTGTCGCCGAGAGGTGCTTGCCGTCGAAGGTCCCCGAGAGGCGGCCGGTGAATCCCATGCTGGATCGGGTGAGGCGGCCCTCGACCTTGGAGCCGGTCAGCTTGAGTACGATCGTCATAGTCACCGGCATCGGCAGCGGACCACCGGTGGCCCGGGCCTCCCAGGTTCCGGTAATGGGATCGGGTCCGGTTTGCTCTTTGGTTTCCTCCTTCTCGGACTCCTCGCCGGCCTTGGGCTGCTCGCCCTTCTGCTTGGCTTCCAGGAATTTCTTGAGGTCCTTTTCGTACTTCTTCCACGTGTCGATGTACTTCTGCCCGGCGGCCAGCGACTTGGCCAGCGTTTCCTGGACGGTGGTCGGGTCGGCACTGGCGACGTCGAACAGCACGGCGGCGGGGTCGCGGATGACTCGCCGGGAGCGTCGCGTCCCGGCCGTCTTGACCGCGGCGGAAGGCGAGCCCGTCGACGAGATCGAATAGGGCGCCATCAGCACGGTGGTCACGCCGGCGGCCGACACGCGCCGATCGGTCACGTCGGCGGCGCCCACGAGTTTCGAGAGTCGCAGGTCTCGGCTGACGGCGGTGCGGTCGCCGTGGAGCCCCAGGTGGCCGTGGGCGTCGATAAAACCGGGGGTCACGAAGCCGTCGGGGCGGACGTCGATCACGCGGGCAAACGGCGGGTGGGGCACACTGGGGCCGACGGCCACGATCTTGCCGTCTTCGACCAGGATCTGCCCGTTGGGGATCTGCTTGCCGGGTGCGGCCCAGACAGTGCCGGCTTTGACGACCAGTGCCCCGCCGGCCGGCGGCTGGAACACGCAGCGGCCCTGGACGTAGACCTGCTGCACGTGGGCGGAGACCTCCAGCGGATCGCCGCTGAGGACCAGCAGATCGGCGTCCTTGCCGGGGGCCAGGCTCCCGACCCGATCGGCCACGCCCAGGATCTCGGCCGGCACGCGGGTGATGGCCTCCAGCGCGCGTCGCGGGTCCAGCCCGGCGCCGCTGGCGCGGATCGCCGCCAGACGCAAATCCCCCACCGGTTGGCCGGCCGGCGGCGCCAGGGCGAGCTTCACACCGTCGAGTTTCCGGAAATCGCACGCCGGGGCGCCCAGGGCGGCGGGGTCCCGTCCGACGTCGCCGCCGGGCGAGCGGAACCGGTTTCGCGGCTGGTATACCAGCGGCACCTTGCCGGCCGCCATGGCGTGGGCCACGCGCTGCACTTCGGCCCCGCCGACCAGGTAGCCGGGCCGCTGTTGTTGCCGGAGAAACTTGATCGCGCCGAGCAGATCGCCGGTCCGCTGGGCGCGGATCCGCAGGGGCAGCTTGTCTTTCCACGCCCGGGCCAGGGCGGGGCCGTGGATACTGAACTGTGCTCCGCGCTTACCGGCCAGGGCATCGCGGATCGACTCCTCCAGGGCCAGAAACTGGCCCATCCGCGAGGCCGGGCGCTGGCGGCGGCCCGGCCTGATGGCCACGTCGGCCGAGGCGGGGAAGGGGTAGGTTATGTCGGGCGGCGGATTGTTCACGCCGGCGCCGAGGTTCACCGTCAGGTCGGCCCGGGGCCGGATGATCCGCCCGGACGGCGGGCCAGCGAGCTTGGCCACGGCGCCCTGGCCGGTCAGGAGCCGGTGCGATCCCGGGTGGAGGTGGACGGTGGTCACCCCGGCGGCGAGGGTCCGGGAGTAGTCTCGGTAGCGGTCGAAGGCATCGGCCGCCAGGTATCCGGCGGCGACGGACTCGTCTCCGCGCTCTCCTGAGGTGCTTCTGGAGACGGCCGACGTGCCGCGGCCACGTTGTTCGGCCACGTCGCACGCGGCCGCCACCAGGCCGGGGATCACGGTGCCGTCGGGAAACTCGATCACGGGCAGATCGGGGGGCACATCGATCTGGGCGCCGATGGCTGAGATCCGGCCCTGGCGGACAATGATCACGCCACCGTCGATCAGCCAGGGCAACTCCGGGGAGACGGGCAGGATCCGGCGGGCACGAAGGACGAAGGAATCGGTCTCCGCCCGGACCGAGGACGACAACACCACGGCCAGCAGCGCGATCAAAGGCAGAGTCGTCGACTTAGCGGGCATCATCGGTTCTCTCCAGCCGGGGATTGCGCGGGGGCACCCTCGGTACCCTGATCGTCCTGCTTCTGGTCGTCTTTCTTCTCTTCCTTGTCCGGTTCTTCCTTGGGCTTCTCCGACTCGTCCTGTTGCGACTCTCCCTCGCCCTTTTTCTCTTTCTCTTCGTCCTTGTCTTCCTCTTTCTTCTTCTTGCCTTGTTCGTCGTCGGTTTTCTTCTTCTTCTCCTCCTCCTTCTCGGCGGCCTTCTTTTCCAGGCCGAGCAGCTTCTGAAGGCGGACGTCCTTGTCGCGGTCGTACGCCAGGATGCCGTTGACGTAAGCCTTTTCGACCCAACTGTTGAAATCCAGCGGGTCGCCGCTGAGCACCACGACGTAACCGGCCTTGCCAACCTGAAGCGAGCCCAGCCGGTCGTCGACGCCGAGGATCCGGGCCGGGTTGATGGTGACCGCACGCAGGGCCGCTTCACGCGGTATCCCGTGGCGGACACAGCGGGCCGCCTGATAGCCGAGGTACCGCTCGGCCAGCGAGGACGAGGGGTTCGGCTGCAGGGCAAACGAAAGTCCCGCGTCGTGGATCACCTTGGGTATGAAGGTCTCGCGTAGCTCCCCGGTGATGGGGTCGCGCTCCCGGTGCACCAACTCCGCGGAGAGCACCACGGGACGGCCCGCCTGTTTCAACTCCTCCACCGCCCGGTAGGCCTCGGTGCCCAGCACGAAAACGGTTTGGTCGAGAAAGCCGTTGTGCTTGGCGGTGTGGATGGCCGGGGCCACGTCGGTCGCCGCGCCGCAGTAGATCCAGGCGGCCAGGCGGCCGTCCTTGAGCTTGACCAGATTGCGGTGTTTGTCGTCCAGGTGTTCGTCGCGAATCAGCTTGCGGCCGCGCCGGCTAGCCTCTTCGGGAGGGACGTCGATCTCCTTTTTCTCTTCCTTCAGCTTGGCTTCGTAGCGTTGTTCGGCCAGGCGCTGGAGGTAGTCTTCCAGGTCGAGAAACGCCTCTCGCATGGCGGCCAGTTGGGTCATGCGGTCGGACCCGGATTTGGGGCTGGCGCTGAGTTTCAGGGCGATCGACGGCCGGATAGTCATCTCGTCGACCGTGCGGCCGATGGGATGCAACAGGCGGCTGACGCCTCCGATCACGCAGTTGTTTCCCTGGATCACGTGGAGTGCCAGCACACCGTCGCGCAAGGCGTCCTCGAAGTAGAGGCTGGAAGGATCGATGGCGTCGTAGACGTCCAGATAGGGCGCCACCGGGAGGTTTTCGTTCGCGCGGTCCAGGCCGCCGGAGGTATGCGGCGCGATCATGCCGGGAAACAGGACCTTTCCCGAAACGTCGACCACCATGGCGTCGTAGGGGATTTTCACGTCGCTGCCCACGGCGGTGATCTTCCCCTGTTCGATCAGCAGCGTGCCTTTGGCGATTTCGGCGCCGCTGACGGGAATGATTCGGCCGCCCTTAAGCGCTACTTTTGCCGGAGGTGCAGCATAGCCGTGGGCAACGGTCAGCCCCAGCAGGACCGCCAGGAGTAAGGTTCGCCTAAAGTTCACCGGATGTTCTCCCATATTGAGCTTCAGTAGTTCCGCCTGTTGGGAAGTTGGCCTCGTCAGAGGATAATAGCCGGGTCGCAACGCGGCCCGGGGGGGCACTGTTAGCGACTTGTTCCCGGGCCGCGTTGCGACCCGGCTATGGCGATTGCGTGTCTATGGGAATTCCTCCAACTATCCAGCCTGCAATGCCCGCGCCGTCGCCGGGCACGATGTCTTAAGTTCAACGTCGATCTACAACTACCTCTCCGTCAATCAGGACCACCAGGGGCATCGAAGTCGCCGCGAAGGGTGGTCCGCTCCATACGACCAGGTCTGCCCGCTTGCCGGGCTGAAGGGTCCCCAGTTGGCCGTCGAGCCCCAGCAGCCGGGCAGGCGTTTGGGTGACCGCCTGCAGCGCGTCGTCGAAGTCGACACCGAAGCGGACGGCGTACATCGCCTGCCGGGCCAGGCCGTCCTCCTCGCGGAATTCCTGGGCGCTCAACGCCGTTTCGATCCCGGCCTCGATCAGGGCGCGAAACGTGTAGTACATTGATCGCCGCCCCTCACCGCTGCGGAGCCGAATGCCGGCGGGATGTTCGTAAATCGGACCGAAGATGACCGGCACCGACCCCCTCTTGAGCTCGTCCAGGCAGAGGTAGGCCTCGGTGGCCTCTTCGAGTGTGAAGCTCAGCTCGAATTCGTCGGCCAGTCGAAGGGCCGTGAGGATGTCTTGCTGGATGCGGGCCTGGATTCGCAGGGGGACCTTGCCGTCGAGCACCTGGCGAAGCACGGCGCCGGCCTCGGGGCCGGCGGTGTCGGATCCGTAGGCCTCCAGCCCCCGGCCGCGACGCGAAGCATCGTAGAATGCCTTGCGGAACACCCACGTCAGTCCCATGCGAGAATTGGGCCGCCGGACGTACATGCTCACCGAGCCGCGGTAGGGGCTGCGGTTGTAGGTCCCGAACATACTGGGGTCCGAGCCGATCACGGCCTTCACGGCGGCGGCCCCGCGCAACACGCGACGATCCCCGGCGCCGGCCGTGTGCAGCACGGCGCCGCGGGCGCCGATCACGGCCGAGGCGTCGGCCGAGGCGTAGACGGTGGTCACTCCGCCGCGAAGGAGGCGCTGGAAGTCGGGCGAGCGGAGGTCCATCGCGTCCAGGACCCGGGTGTGCGGTACGACCTCGGAGGCCTGTTCGTTGATCACGGCGGTGGATCGAACGCCGGGGGAGAATTCGGGCTCGTCGTCGGGGGGACCGACGTGGAGAGGTCCGTACTGGCCGGGCTGTTCTTCGGGCCTTGGTTGAGGAGGGGCGCCGGGTGGTGGGGTAGCAGAGTGATCCCACGGTTGGCCAGTTTCTGGGGGCTCGCCGACCAACGCTGCGCGTCGGTGCCCGTCGACCCCAGCCACCTTGCCGCTGCGGCTGGGGGGGATCAGGTTGGCCGGCTCGATGCGTGCGTTGGCGTCGATCAGCCCGGGGGTGATGCTGGCGCCTTTGACCTCGACGACCGGCGTGTCCTGCGGCACCTCCAAGTCGCTGCCCACCGCGACGATGCGCCCGTCTCGGACCAGGATGGTTCCGTTTCTTACGACCCGGCCGTCGCCGATGTAGATCGTCCGGGCCTTCACGGCCAGGGACGGCGGCCCGGCGGCCACCGCGGCGCGCCCCGTGGCGAGCAGGCAGACCGCAACTGAGAGCACCGCGATTGGGACGGGTAAGCGGCTCATGGTCGTGCTCCCGGCGGTGAAGTATCTCGATTGGCCGCGGCATAGACGCGAACCCCCTTGATGTAGACCTCCAGCACGTTTGCATCCAGTCGCAGCGGATCTTGGGAGAAGACCACCAGGTCGGCGTCTTTGCCCCGGGAGACGCTGCCGATGCGGTCGGCCAGTCCGGCGACCTTGGCCGGGGCGACGGTAATCGCCCGCCGGGCCGCAGCGGGGTCCATACCGTGGCGGACGGCCAACGCGGCGGTGATTCGCATCGCGTCGGGGGCCGACTGGGGAAGGCCTCCGCGAAAGGCCACTTCCACGCCGGACTCCGCCAGGGCCGCTGCCCCCAGCAGGACCCGGCGGCTGGAGCTGAACCCATAGGGTCCGACCACCACCGGCCGGCCGAACCCCTTCAGATCGGCGGCCAACTCGACCGCGTCGTCGGTGTGCACGATACCGAAACGGCGGAACATGTTTCCCAAGGCGCTGCGGGCCGTGGCCACGTCGTGTGCGGAGCGGCAGACGATCAGGGCGTCGAGCCGGCCGGCAACCACCGCGTTGATCCTCGGATGGGCGTTGCCTTGCCGGGCATCGTCCAGCACGGTGCGTAGCCGGTGGAGTGTCCCGGACCGGGAGGTGGGAGGGCGGTCGGAGCGCCAGACGGTATCGCCGAGGGCGAAGACCAACGGGCCGTCGTCGCGGAGCACGTCGAGCCTGCCGCGGTCGACGAACGTGCGAAAGGAGACGCATACCCCGCTGACTAAGTTGCCCGGCGTGGGGGCGACCATGGCCGTGGTCACTCCGCAGCGGAGCGCCAGGCCGAGGTCCCCGTGGCGGGGGTCGACGGCATCGGCGGCACGAGCGTCCGGGTCGACGAAGTGGGCGGTCTCGACGGTCTGGCCCACCGCGCCGACCGACGAGAACAGATCGATCAGCCCGGGGCAGACCACGCTCTGCGGGCCGAAGCGGCGAATCCGCTGGCCTTGGGCCTCGGCGGCGGGGCCGACACGCTTGATCTTGCCGGCCCGGACGACTACGGCGACGTTTTCCTTGAGTGTGCCGTCGGGCTGCACGATTCGGCCGGCGATCAGCGTGAGCGAGGGCGAGCCGTCGGCGGATAGGGCCGTTGCACAGAGGCCGGCCGGCAGTGCCACCACCAGTGCCACGATCAGACCAACGATCAGGACCGTACCCGGCGCGATCGGCCTCAGCGGCCGGCCCAGCTCGCGGGGAAGCGATTTCGGGGTCACCTTGTCTCCCCTTTCTTGGTCTCGTCGGGTGCTTGGTAGACCAGCGCGCCGCCGATGTAGACCCGCAGGACCTTGCTGGCGGGCTGCGAGGGATGGCCCGACCAGAGCACGAAGTCGGCCAACAGCCCCGGGCGCAAACGGCCTACCTGGCCGTCTATGCGCAGGGTGTCGGCCGCGGCGGCGGTGACCGGCCCCAGCGGGTCGAGGCCCGGGCTGTGGGCGGCCGCCAGTTGGGCGTTGATGGCCACGAATCGGGCGGCGAGGGCACTTTCTCCGCCGCTGCCGACGACCCAGCGGACGCCGGCCGCGCTGAGGACCGCCCCGTTGTTGCGGACGGCCCGGCGGAACTGATCGTCCCGGCGGACGCCGCTGCGGGCCATGTTCCCCAGCACGACGGGGACCTTGGCGTCGGCGATCTGGCCGGCCACCAGGTGGGCTTCGGTCGCACCCTCCAGGATCAAGTCCAGCGAGAACTCCTCGGCCAGCTCCAGCGCGTTGAGGATGTCTTCGCTGCGATGGGCCAGGACCCGCACCGGTATGTCGTGATCGATCGCACGCAGCAGCATGGCTGCTTTGGGGTTTCGCGCGGGGCGCGGGGGCCTCTTGGGCTTGGTTTCCTCGGGCTTCTTTGCGTCTGCCGGTTTGGATGCCTCCGGCTTCTTTTCGGTCTCCTCTTTCTTCTCTCCGCTTGTGGGTTTCGACGGCGCGGGCTTTCCCTTTGGTTTGGCCGGGTCTTTCTTGGCGGGCTTTTTCTTGGAGTTCTGCTCATCGAGCTTTTTCTTGGAGCTCTGCTCCTGGAGCTTCTGCTTGTATTCTGCCAGCTTTTCTTCGTAGTCTTCGAGAGTGCGGCGATACGCCCGGGCATCGCGAAACTGTTTGCGCACCGCGGCCAGGGTCTTCAGGCGGGCAACGGCGCTGCTGCCGGACCCCAGGTCGATGCACAAGGCCACCTGGCTGCCCAGGACCCGACCGAACGACTGGTTCGGGCTGGGACCGGGGGCCAGCCGCAGGATCGCGCCGGTGCCGGAGATGCCGGCCGAGCCGCGGGCCGAAAGATAGACCGTGGTCACGCCGTTGCGAAGCGCGTCGAGCAGCGCCGCGGTGTCGTAGCGGTCAAAGGCATCTTCCGCGCGGCGGGTCGGACTGGCAGACCCACGGGCCGAGCCGCCGGACCCCAACGCGCTGATAACGTCGATCAAGCCGGGAGTGACGGTGCCGCCGTGGGCGTCGACCTTTCGGGCCAACAGCGGCGCCTTCAGCCCGGGGCCCAGGGCGACGATCTTCTCGCCCTTGACCACCAGCGTGCCGTTTTCGATCACGGGCCCGTCCATGGTCAGAATGCGGGCGTTGCGGATGGCCAGGGGGCGCTTCAGCAGTTGGGCGTGCGTGGCCGGCGTGGCAATCGGCGAGCAGGCGAGAATCGAGATCCAGAGGGCGAAGTATCGTCGAGGCCGCCAGCAGCTATCCGTCGAAGATCTACGGCAACCGACGGGCGAACCAGGGTCTTGGCGTCTCATGGCATCCGAAGTTTTGGGGTGGGCAGCGGTCCGTAGGGCGGTCTTTGGCTGCCCGGCGGGGCCCTGGGTACCGAAGGCGGAAAAGGCGTTAAATCCTTCCTTACCGGTCTAGCTTAACGACGATTGGGTGGAAAAGCAAGGGACCGGGCGGCGCTATTGTGAACGCGCAGAGATGGTGGGCAACATGAACAACTACCCCGCGCTGCCGGGCGGGGCTATTGTGGCAAATTGCGAAGTTGCCTGGCAGATCCGCCTATGACGCGGACGCCCCGGCCCGCTCTATTGCCGCCAGCAGGGCATCGAAGGCGGCCTTGTCGACCATGCGGTGGTCTTCTCCCACCACGACCAGGTGGTCCTCGGAGAGGCCGCTCCGGCTGAGCAGTTCCCGGCTGCCTTGGATGGGAACCACGTCGTCGTTTTCCGAGTGGAGGATGACCGTACCCGGCTTAACGGTGCCGGCCGTGCCGAAGCTGCGCCAGGCGGGCGCGATCAGCACCAGGGGGACGTCGCGGGTGTGGATGTTCATGGCTACGCCCCCGCCCCGGGAAGATCCCACCACCACGTCGGGCCGGGCCTGGTCGAACGACTGCTGGGCAATCTCGAGCGAGGCCTGGAGGTCGTCGTCGGGAAGGGCCGGATGGGCGACGTCGTAGCCGCTCTCTTCGAGGAACAGCGGCCGAATGCCGTTGGGGTCGGACCCGTAGCCGTGGAGGAAAAGGACTTTCATGGCGTGGTGCGTCGCGTGGGAGAGTCTGGTACTGTTCCGGCCATTCGGGCGCCGGCGGTTGGGGGCATTCTAGATGACCTTGCGTGATCCGGCAACACTGCACCCGGTGTGACGAGGGGCGCAGGGCGCGCCACACGGTTCGCAGCAAACCAGTCGTGGCGAGTTTGTCCGCACGGCGGGGTGAGCGCCCTGGGGCATTGCCTGAGCAGGCTCCGCTGGGTTTGCCCAACCGATGCTCGGGTTTGGGACTACCGAGATTCAGAGAAACGGCAGATCAGCCGTTTTCCAGTACCCACTGGGTGGCGTGGCGGCTGAGCTCGATGCTGTTTCTCAGCCTCAGCTTGGTCTTGATCTTCTCGCGGTGGGTTTCGACGGTCTTGGGGCTGAGTTCGAGCTTGCCGGCGACCTGTTTGGTGGTCAGTCCCTGACCGATCATCTCGAAGACCTCCAACTCGCGGTCGGAGAGGCTCTCGATCGGATTCTTACCCAGAGGCTCGCCGCTGGCAACCCGGTGCAGCAGCCGGTTGGCCATGCGGGGGCTGAGGTAGATTTCGCCGCGGAGGACACGTCGCACCGCGTCGATGATCTTGTCGGCAGATTCCTGCTTGCTGACGTATCCGGAGGCCCCGGCACGCAGGGCGCGCTCGGCGAATAGCGACTCATCGTGCATGGACGAGACCAACATCTTGATGCGGCCGTCACGGGCCTTGATCTCTTGGATGAGTTCCAGCCCGTGACCGCTCTTCAGCGTAAGGTCGATAACTACCACGTCGGGTCGGGTGGCTTCGATCTGCTGAAGGGCCTGTGGTGCGTCTTCTGCCTCGCCACACACCAGGAGGTCCGGTTCGTGGGCAACCAATTCCCGGAAGCCTCGGCGGACGATGGGGTGGTCGTCCACGATCAGGATTCTGTAGTTACGTGGCTGGTGATTCGTGCAGTTGTTCACTTGGCTGTCTCCCGGGAAGGACGCAGGCAACCAGAGTTCCGCCATCTGGCCGCGGTTGGATGTCTAGAGACCCGCCGATGGCGCGGGCACGGTATCGCATGATGCGCAGGCCGGAACCCGCAGCCGCCTCGGCGCCGGGCCCGACGCCCTTGCCGTCGTCGCACACCTCTAGGGTGATCTGGCCGCGGCGATCGGTGAGCGTGACCACGATGTGTTGCGCGTGGGCGTGCTTTACTGCGTTGGTGACCCCCTCTTGTGCGATGCGATATAGCTGTACGGCCGTGTTGCCATCTGCGATTTGCACGAGCTGATCTCCTTGGAAGCGGCAGGAGATTCCGGTTCGCTCTTCCACGTTTGCCGTAAGGGCCTGGAGGGGGATAGCCAGGTCCTCGAGGCCGATTTCCAGGGGAACCAGGCCCTTGACGATCGTCTGCACCTGGCCCAGTGCGAGCGGGATCCCCTGTGCGAGATCGCCGGCGGTTTCGGCCTCGGGCAGATCTTTTTTTCGTAGTCCTTGATGCAGGCTCTTGGCGAGATATCCCAACCCGGTGAGTTCCTGGCCGAGCCGGTCGTGGAGTTCCTGCCCGATCCGCCGCTGTTCCTGGGTGCTGATATCGAGCACTTCTCGTTCGAGCCTTTGTCGTTCGGCGATTTCGGTTTTCAGTTCCCGGTTTGCCTTTTGGAGTTCTGCGGTACGTTGTTGGACCCTTGTTTCCAGCTCCTCGTTGGCCGCGCGGAGCGCCTCTTCGGCACGTACCCTCTGAATCGCGGTGCCGAGCTGCATTCCGATTCTCTCCAACGACTCGACGACGTCCCGCGGAATGGCGTTCTTGCGGGGGTCGGCCACATGGATCAAGCCGAGGATGCGGTTCCCCAGCCGCATGGGAACCAGCGCTACGGATTCATACCCGAACTCGTTGCACACATTGCGGGTATACCCTTTTCCCTGTTCCGAGATCGTAGCGAGGCCCTGCGTGGTGCCGTTCATCCAGAAAGAGCCGCCTTCGGTATGGAACGGAAGCTTGGGATCCGTCTCACCCTTGACGATATCGATACACATACACCTGTCAGAGCCGATCGAGAGCGGGCTTTCCAGCTCGTAGAAACTCAGGGGGAAGCCGTCGTAGCTTTGGTAGGGAATGCCGCCGTCATCCTGCAGAATGCGGATTCCCACGGCGGCGCAATTGGTGAAGCTCTTGACTTCGGCCACGAACTCTTCGAGCAGGGGTACCAGCTCCACGTGGCGATTGGCGATTTCGAGGAAGAGACGCGCTTGTTTGCGTTCGGTGACGTCGCGTCCGTACAGGTTAACGTACCCCGCGTCGACAACGGGTACCAGCCGGATCACAATGGTTCGCTTTTCGCACTCTATTTCGATGTCGGCCCTGCGCTGCGAGGCAAAGACACTCGAGATGGTGGTGGACACCGGTTCGGGGAGGACCTGGCCGACGTCACGATCCCACAGATTCAGCAGACGGCGGCTGGCTTCGTTGGCGTAGATCAGAGTGCCGTCGTGCCTGACCCGCATAACCGGGTCGGGATTCTCGGCGGGGAACGCGGCCAGGAACTTGGCTTTCTCCTCAGCCTGTTTCTGGTGTTTCGTGAGCCGATCGGCCTGCAGTCTGGCGTGCAATACGGGAGCCACGTGGTCGGCCACGGCGTCGAGGAGTTCTTTGTCTTGTTCGTTGTAGTCGGAGTCCTTCTCGGCCACTGCGAACTGGCCGATCAGTTGGCCGTTGTGGATAATAGGGGCAGCCAGGGCCCTTTTCAAGGGAATGTGTCCCTTGGGCACGTGCAGCGGTCCGTTGGAGTAGAGCGTCTTTTCCTTGATCAGAGATTCCCCCCAAAGCCCCCCCCACTTGTCTCGTGGGAAGACGATTTCCTTCTCCTCGATCTGGCATTGCTGCCAGATGCTTCGGGTCATGGAAGGACAAACGAGGTTGTTTTCCTCGTCGATGTAGCCGAAGTACCCATATTCGCTTTGCAGCACCTCCAGGAGCACGAACAGAGTTTCGGCGTAGATTTCTTCATCCGGGACGGTGAGAAAGACCTGGGCAATTCGATTCCTGGTCGCCAGCTCTCTTTGCGAGGCCCGCAAGGCAGCCACCGCCGCTTTTCGTTCGGTGTCGTCGCGGAAGAACGCGCAGATACGGCCACCTTCGGCCGGCAGGTAGTTGGCGCTGATATCGAGGTCGACCACGCTCCCATGCTTGCCGCGATGGCGCGATTCGAACCGATCGGAGCCCGTTTCTCTGACCTGGGACAAGTGTGCCCGGATTTCTTCGGGAGATTCCACGATTTCCAGGTCTCGGACGTTCATGCACAACAGTTCTTCGCGGCTATAGCCGACCAGACGGCAGTATGCGTCGTTGACCTCCAGGATGTTTCCTTCCAGGTCGATTGCCCAGAAACCGTCCATGGAGGTACGGATCACGGTGTCGTTTCGTTGTTGGGCCTGCTTCTGCTCGCTGATATCGTGCAGGATGCCGGTAAAGAAAGTTCCCTCTCTGCTTTTCCAGGTCGAGAGAGAAAGCTCGATGGGGAACTCGGCGCCGTCGGCTCGAAGCCCGACCAGCTCTACGGTCTTGCCGATGGTGCTTGACTCGGCGGTTGAGATGACTCGACGCATTTCGCGTAGATGTGATTCGCGAAAGCGTTCGGGAATCACCGAGGTCAGCGGCTTGCCCACGATCTCATCGGCCGGATGACCGAACATCTCTTCGGCTGCATTGTTCCAGTAGATAATCTTTCCTGCGCAATCGGTCGAAACGATGCCGGCGCTGGCGGATTGTGTGAGAGCGCGGATACGACGCTCACTACTCTCCAGGGCCTCCAGAGTCCGGCTGTTCTGCAAGGCGATAGCGGCAAGCTCGCCGAAGGCCAAGGCCATGCGGGCATCGCGGTCGGTGAAGCCACCCGGCTTGTTGGCGATTCCCAGCAGACCCATAACCTTGCCGCGGATCATCAGCGGAGCGAAGAGCACATTATCAAGCGTTGAGTCTCCTTCCGGGAGGAATTTGGTCCAGGGGCGCTGGGAAAATGCATTGTCGAAGACTACTTTGCCGCTTTGACGGGCCTGCTCACGCAGCCCTCGGAGGGGCATGGAAAGCGACGGGTCGACCGTAGATGGAAGCCCGCCCGAATCCAGAAGCAAGACTTCGTTTTCCGTTCCGTCGTCGCTCAACAGCGCAATATATCCGCTGGTCGCGCCGACGAGACTTTTGCAGGAATCGAATATCGCGCGTGCCGCATCGGGGAATTCCCGATATTGGAGAACTGCCCGGGAGCCCTTCAGCAGGGCCGCGATCTCCGCCTGGCGTTGCCGCGACTCGCGGAGCTTCTCTTGCAGCGTTTCATCAGGCAGCTTGTGTTGACTCGACGAATCCGTCGAATCGGCCTGGTTGGTCGACGTCATGGCTGAGGTTCGCGCTGACGAATGCGTGCGGGGCAGATAGCACTTAGATGAACTGGATCATTGGCGTCCGGGCGAGGAAGCTTCACCTCCGGGTGGTTGCGATACGGGATTGCGGGGGGCGGGGCAGCCGTTCGGTGCGTTGCCCCAGGGTCTCCACGATACTTTACGTCGAGGAATTGCGTCAAGGGGAAGAGGGAAACCTGGCCGCGTGATATCGGCGGCCAGCACGCTCGATCTGGGGGCAAGTAAGCCTGGCCAACTCATGGGCCTTCTCGGCAGGATCCGTCCGCAGGCCGGGCGATACGGCCGCAAAGGGGGCTCTGGGCGGTTCCCTGCTGTACCGGAGGGTGCGCGGCATAGGGGAATCCCCTAGGGCCACCCGGTGAATTTCCCTACGAACAATTTCCGATTTTCCGGATTTTCGCGGGTCGAACAACGTGGTAATAATTGGACACGCTAACCAAATGTCTGTTTCCTGGTGGTTAAGGAGGTGACCCATGTCGGCAACCACACAACCGAAGCCACGCACGGCTTCGCACACGAAGGTGATATCATCGTTGGAGGACGTCGTGACAGTGGCGGCCGAATCGACGCTGTTGAAGTCGCCGTATGCCGAACTCCGCCATGTTTCGTGCGAGTTCCACGAAGGCACACTCACGCTCCGGGGTTCCGTCTCGCGTTACTACCTGAAGCAGGTCGCTCAAAGCGCGGTCAGTAGGTTGGGTGGCGTAGCGGAGATCGACAACCAATTGAACGTTGCGCCACTTCCAAGTTGACTCAAAACGAAGGTCGGTGGTCGTGGTATGGTATCCCACGAAGCCGGACCGTTGGCCCTCTGGGCCCCTCATTTCCCGCAAGGAGGTTTTTAATGCTCGTGCTATCACGAAAAAGTGGCGAACGTATCTGGATCGACCGGACGGTTTCGGTCACCGTGCTGGCGATCCGGGGCGGCACGGTCAAGCTGGGGCTCTCCGGTCCGCCGGATGTCCTGTTTCAACGTGAAGAGCTCTGTGAGCGGATCCAACCGAACCATGTTCGACCATTCCCGCAGCAGCGAGCGCTGGAGAAGGTTTGCCACTAGCCGGATTGGTTTTGATACCTTGATATCTCGGAAACCGTAACCAGGACGGCCACTGCGCCGCCTGGTTAGAACTCGTAAAGAAACTGATTCCCGAATTCGACGCTAGCACCGCTACTATCTCCGAGACACCTAGCGCGGCATAGCCGCAACCAAAGAAAAAGAAGGGGAACCACAGAGGGCTCAGAGAACACAGAGAGGATTCGTTTGTTGTCCGTACTCTCTCTGTGTTCTCCGTGTTCTCTGTGGTGTAAGTATTCGCCCAACCCGTCAAAACGAGTTTTTGACCTTGGATTCCACCCACCAGCGGCATGAAGCTGTATGCGATTGGGAAAACTGGCGAAACAAGTTGCGCAACCATAGAGGACCAGGGGCTTCTCACGAGTTGCGCAAGACGGGTTGGGCGAATACTTACGTCGAACCCGTCATAAGCTGTTTGTAGTGACCGCATTCATGCGGTCCTGTCGCGAAACTGGCCGGTCCGACCCGATGAATCGGGTCA
>SDBV01005266.1_pt1 | contig 18313 bp, 24 predicted proteins | sample 2277081 | NCBI WGS metagenome assembly SDBV01 (sample SAMN10402039, study PRJNA504765) | marine sediment metagenome | isolation source: marine sediment core GS10_PC15, 223 cmbsf | place: Arctic Ocean: Southern Knipovich Ridge | collected 2010 | reverse complement strand
AGATATACAAAAACATTTTGAAGGGGGTAAAAATTAAGGAAATTTGTAATTAAAATTCCCCACCTATGCTGGGGAATTTATTTTGCAATAATGGGGAAAAAGTACTTGCAAAAAACACTTCTATACCTGCAGAAATAATATCTGTTGTTCTTGAATATAATTTAAACGCTTCATATACTTTGTTAACATTAGGGATAACACCTGTTTTGACTGTTAAATAATGTCGCATAAAACTATCGAATTGATCTGCATAAGCTTCCTGTCCAAATTCTACTTCCATCGGTCGCCAATAATTTTTATAAAGACTTGATTGTATTTCAGGCTCTAATCCCATTAAAATATAGTTCCGAATTAAATCTGCTTGGCTTAATTCTTTACCTGTCGAATTTAAACTTTCAAAAATCAATTGAGGATTATCCTGATTTCGACTAAGCGAAATATCAACTATTATTAGTTTTGATAAACCTTTGCACAGAGAAGTAATATCCTTTTCTGTATCTGTTATATATTTTTGGAATAATTTAAAGTTTTCTGAAATTCTGAGTGAAATATCTTTAGGTTCTGGATTGTTATCTATCAAAGCTTTTAAAGTGTCAGTATCTGTCTGAGACAAAAGGAGCTTATATTTTTTATCTTCAGACTCAAGAGGATTTTGCAAATAATAATGCCTAATTTTCTTTGCTGAGAATCCATCAATAGGTTCAGTTTCTTTTAATTGTCTGGCTAAAGCTTCTAATATAAGTGAAACAGTAGTTAATCGTTGCTGTCCATCTATTACTAATAGTGCTGACTGGTTTGTTACATTATATAAACCCTTTTCTATATATACAATTGAGCCAACAAAATGAGCACTTATATTATCATTCTTTCCAGTTCTAATAATGTCAGCCCATAATTGCTTACATTGATGTTCTGTCCAGCAATAAGATCTTTGATATATAGGGATTACCAAATTTGGAGATTTTTTTAAGAAATTTAATAATTTTGTTGCTATTGCTTCCATTTTATTTCCTCATTTAAGTTTTAAACATCATTTTTTATTCCAGAAGTATTCATATTTCCTAAAGTAATATTTAATGCTCTTTTTCCTATTTTTGGGGGATTAAACAAATCAGTATGCATTTGCATATGTAAATTATAAACTGATAATATTTCTTTTTTTGATTTAATTTTACCAATTTTTAATAGATCAATTGCTTTTAAATAGTTTTTTGTAAGAAAGCTAATATTCTTAACCTTTCTATCATCTGATGTCTTTTTATATATTGTTTTAAAATATGGAATTCTAAAAAAATCATTTATTTCAAATAATTTTAAACTTTCAATTCCATTGGTATTCTTTAAAAACCATTCATATGTATTTTCATCTAGTAAGCATCGATTTAAAGAATCTTTACTCATAATTCTTGCATTATTGATTATTGCAGATCCGTAAAAATTTGTTATACCTTCATTATTTAATTTATATACTTCATCATAAGTAAGACAATAACGAACACTAAGTTCCTTTGTTAATGTCCTATATTTGGGGTAAAGCAAATAACTATTGAAAAGGTGCAAGAAAAATGCAAAATACAAAGCGAATCCGAGTGCTAAAAGCGGATTATCAAATATAAGAAAACCACCATCCCCAGTAGATATAAAATTATTATTAAAATCATTTTCAGTTTTATATTCTAAAAACAGTAATTCATTTCTTTTTTTGTTAATGCACCAATCACAAGTTCCTGTTAAGATAGCATGAAATGTATAAGGTATTAAGACTTGATGAAATAGCTCTCTTTGACTATATTCAAAAATATCAATGCCCAATACAGCATAATGTTTTTCTTTTAACTTATCTAAATTAATATATTTGACAAGTTTGCTTTCTAATTTTTTTGTATCAAAAGATTTTATAAATTTAGCTATATTCTCTCTACTATCATTTTTTTCTAATATCTCTGTTATCTGCTTTGAATTAAATTCAATAATTTCATCTAACATTAAAATATCCTTTCATTCTAATTCTTGTTTTGTAAAATAGCTTTGAGTAATAAATCTCTTGATGATCTTTTGTTGTTAATACAATGTTCAATCGTATTACATAAATCCATTAACAATTCTACAGATTTAACAATTCTTTGTTGCTCTTCGGATGGAGGTAATACAATGGGGGTTTTACATAAAATGCTTTGATTTATTTTAGGCATTGTGCTTGAAGTGCCTGTCGCATTATTCCTGAAATAATTTCTTGTTTCATTTGAAATAAGGAAATAATGCAAATATTTTTTTACCAAATAAGTGCTTACTCTAAATCGTATCATTAAATCAGGATACACATATTGATCATCTGGTCCATCATATATAGCTGAAATTCCAACATATTCAATTGAATTTCCTCTTTGCACTAGAAAATCACCTTTTTTCAACCATGCATATTTAGGAACATCTGTATCCTCATTAAGATATTTGGTGTATTTTTTTTTAAAATATCCAGAAGTTGTAGCAGAGAGAGTGATACTTTTAATACTAGTAGGAATAGAAGAAGGTTTAGGGGAATAACCATTTTTTGGTCCTTCAATAATAATATTAGATAATTCTGTTCCTATCCATCCAGAAGGCAATTCAGATATATAAGTTGAAGAAAGTTTATGCTTCTTAATTTTCCCTGCCTGTATCAACCCTTCTCTCTCATCATTTATCTTCTCTAACAGAACACTTGCGGGTTCCTCATTTGGATCCTGGGGAACAAGTTTTCCCTGAACGGCTAATTGCAGAATGGCTTCCCTCAATTCGTTTAAGTTTCGCTTATCTGAATACAACAGACTAAAGTTGTTAAAAAGCAGCTTTTTCCCTTTTTTATAATCCCCATTTTTTGGATTCAGGATGTTATGAAGAATAGATTTGTTTAAAGAGATAAGCTTTTTATCTTTCCCTCGAAAAGCTGATGTAATTGCTTTTACCTTTTCCTGAAGGCTTTCTATTCTTTCAACAATTTGCTTTTGTTCGGCAAGGGGTGGAAGGGGAACCAAAATATTTGTAAATTTTAAAATAGAAATTCCTCCAATTATTCCAGTCATTGCTTCTCTAAAGAACTTATTGAAAGAGGTAGTCAAATAAAGTGATAAAATATAAGTTGAACTTATTCCACAATACAATTCATTAGCATATAATTTATTGCCAAAACAAATATCCCTTTGTGTAATTCCACATTTTTTTCCAGCACTACCACCTTCAGAACATATTAATACAGCATCTTTATGAGCAACTTTAAATTTTTGTTCACTTTTTGGAATTGCTACACCATTATCATATTTAATTGATTCAAAGCCATATCCAACATCTTTAGTTGCAATATATGGAAGACCTGTTGCTCCAAAATATTTTTCATTTTTAATATGCGAGTTTATACTATTTCCATTGAAAATATTTCCAATCTCTCCTAATCGACACCAAACCCACCCTTTCGGTAAATCATAAGGAATTTCTTTTTCTTCAATCTCAGGCAAAGGCTTTTGCTTCTTAATCTTTCCTTCCTGAATCAACTTCTCTTTTTCTGCCTTTATCTTCTCCAACAAGACGCTTGCTGGTTCATCATTCGAATCCTGGGGAACAAGCTTTCCCTGAACTGCTAATTGCAGAATAAGATCATTCAATTCTTGAATATGTTCTTCTCTATCAAAAATGGTAGTAAACTGTTCAAATAATAATTTTTGTTCCATTAATTTCTTTCTAAAGCATTTTGTAATTCTGTTTTTAACAGGCTCAATTGATCATCCAGTTCTTTAGAATATTTATTGTATTTTTCAAATATTTCCTCTGGATCTCCGATTTCTTCTTCCTCAGAATGCGGATTTTTTATATCCAAATTAAAATTCTTTAAATCTTTTACTTTAATTTTCCATGCATACTGATTTTCTTTTCGTTTATTCCACCATTTTTTTTCAAGTTCAAATTCTTTATGCTGAATAGGTTTTGTCTTTGTATATTTTTTATAACTTTCTGGAAGAGGATGTTCAAAATACCATATTTCCTTTGTTGGGCCATCTTTTTCAAAGAACAGTAAATTGGTTTTGATTCCAGTATAAGGTTCAAAAACTCCATTTGGTAATCTGACAATTGTATGAAGATTAAACTCCTCTAATAGCTTTTTCTTTATACTGGTTTTCACACCTTCACCAAACAAGAATCCATCTGGAAGGACAAGTCCAGCCTTTCCTCCTGATTTAAGAAGATACATCATTAAAACCAAAAATAAATCTGCCGTTTCTTTTGTTCGGAATTCCCTGGGAAAATTAAGTTCAATACCATCTTCTTCAATCCCTCCAAATGGTGGATTTGTTACAATAATATCAACTCTATCCTTTTGAGTATAATTCCGCACATTACTTGCAAGTGAATTATCATGCAGAACTTTTGGATTATCGATATTATGAAGAATCATATTTGTAACAGCTAGCATATGAGGAAGCGGTTTTTTCTCTATACCTTTTATTGCTTTTTGGAATATTTTTTCATCATCCACATTGGAAACCTGTTTTCTCAAGTTTTCTAAAGCACATACTAAGAATCCTGCTGTTCCACAAGCAGGATCAAGAATAATATCCCCTAATTTAGGATTTACCATATCTACTATAAATTGTGTCACAGGACGCGGAGTATAATATTCCCCAGCATTTCCAGCACTTTGCAGATCACGTAGGATGTTTTCATATATATCATTAAAAAGATGCCTTTCTTTCTGAGAAGTAAAATGGATTTCGTTTAGTTTATTGATTACCTGACGAATAAGGACTCCGGATTTCATATAATTGTAAGAATCTTCAAAAATTGATTTTACTATAAAGACCTTTGGATCTGTTTTCTCCCCTACTTCCAGTTCTTTTAACACTTTAAAAAGATTGTTATTTATAAAATCAAGTAACACATCTCCTGTTATTCCTTCATCATCTAATGCCCAATCTCTCCAGCGTAATCCATCTGGAATAATAGGTTTATAAGTATCATTTAGAAGTTCCCATTCCTGCTCTTTTGCATCGAAAACTTTTAAAAAAGTCATCCATACCAATTGAGAAATTCGCTGTGCATCTCCATCAACACCAGCATCCTGCCTCATAATATCCTGAACAGATTTTATAACAGATCCTATTTCCATGTAATATTTATCTCCTTAGGCAATATAAAGCTCTTTTTCTAATTCGTATAAAGCTTCTAAATATTTCTCTTTACTTCCGAATAATTGTATTATTTCCACAGGTGAGCCGATATCTGTAAATGGTTTTACTTTTAATATTTTGATATCTTCCAAATTTCTGAGACCTTCATCTTCATACTTACTTAATAGTGCTTCTAATACTGCTTTTGCTTGTTCATTATATTTAGTAAAATAGTCTCTCTTCTTAACATTGTTTGCTCTTTCTTTTCTGGTAAGTGCCGGAGCATCAAAGACAATATGACAAATCAAATCAAAAGGATCTAAATCCTTTCCAGCTTCTTCCTGTAATTCTTCAATAAAAACACCCTGTTCATATAGCTCTTCAATAATTATTTGTTTTCGTTTTGTATTATGCCATTCATTTAAGAATTCATTTAATGAAGCATACTTCTTTTTTATAGTATTCTTTGTGTAATCTGTTAATGACTCTGTAATGAGCTTTCCATCTTTACCATAATACATTAAACGTTCATTAACAACTTCTACTTCTACATCATTTATAAAATATTTCCTTGGGCGTATTTTCTCATCTTTTTCATCTATACTTATATCAGGTTTTTCAAGATCTTCTTCATCAATTTCAATTGCTTCTGTATCTGCAGGATCCTCTGAGATCTCCTCTTCATCTTCAATAGGTATTTCTCCATCCTTTGCTTCTTTAATTTGAACTGGATCTCCATCAAAATCAGGATCAGCAAACAATCTTGTAACTCCACGAAAATCAATTATTGTAAAATAGTATTTATCATAGTCTTCTCTTACACGTGTTCCACGCCCAATTATTTGCTTGAATTCTGTCATACTATTAATATTGCTATCAAGGATAATAAATTTACAAGTTTGAGCATCAACACCAGTAGTCATTAATTTGCTGGTTGTAACTAATACAGGATATCTGGAATCAGGATAGATGAAATTATCAAGCTCTGCTTTACCCTCTGGATTATCTCCTGTTATACGCATAACATACTTTGAATTCTTCTCTACAAGATCGGAATTCTCATTTACTAATGCTTGTCTCATTCTTTCTGCATGTTCTATATCAACACAAAAGAAAATACTCTTATCAAAACGAGAATCATTTCTTTTTAAATAATCAGAAAATCTTTTTGCAATTAATTCTGTCCGTTTTTCTAAAACAAGTTTTTTATCAAAGTCTTTAATATTGTAAATCTGATATTCAACATCGTTTCCATATTTATCCTTTTTGCCAATAGTAGGTAAATAGCCATCAGAATCACGATCAAATAATATTCGAATCACCTTATATGGTGCTAAAAAGCCGTCATCAATTCCTTGTTTTAGTGAATAAGTATAAAGAGGTTCTCCAAAATATTCTATATTTGAAACTTCCTTTGTCTCTTTGGGTGTTGCTGTAAGACCTATCTGAGTTGCTTTAGAAAAGTATTTAAGAATCTCCCTCCACCTGGAATCTTCCTTTGCACTTCCACGATGGCACTCATCTATAATTACTAAATCAAAAAACTCCTTTGAAAAGTTTTTATATATATTTTTCCATTCTTCTTCACCAGTTAATCCCTGATATAAAGCCAGATAGATTTCATGGGCTTTATCTACTTTACGTTTGGTAACCTTTGTCATCTTATCACCAAAATGTCTAAAATCATTTATCATAGTCTGGTCGATAAGAATGTTTCTATCAGCTAAATATAATATCCGTTTTTTAGCTCCTGACTTCCAGAGCCTATAAATAATTTGATAAGCTGTATAAGTTTTACCTGTTCCTGTTGCCATAACTAAAAGGATCCTATCTTGTCCTTTAGCTATCGCTTCGATTGTCCTGTTTATTGCTACACTTTGATAATATCGTGGCTTCTTTCCAGATTGATCAAAAAAATAATCCTGAGTAACGATTCTCTCTTTATTTTCATTTATATCTTTATACTGTTTATAGAGATTCCAGAGTTCTTCAGGAGAAGGAAAAGAATCTAAAGATATTTCCTTTTCTACCTTATCTGATTTAATAGTTTTATCATGTTCAAGAAAAGCATCACCATTAGAAGAATAAATAAAAGGAATATCAAGGCACTCTGCATATCCTAATGCTTGTTGCATACCATCACCAACAGAATGTTTATTATCTTTAGCTTCGATTATGGCTATAGGAATATTTGGTTTATAATAAAGAATATAATCGGCGCGTTTTTTCTTTCCACGTCTTACAAGTTTTCTTCTAACAATGATTTTTCCATCTGTAAAAGTGACTTCTTCACGAACTTGTGTCTGAATATTCCAGCCAGCTTTTTCAATTGCAGGTGTTATGTATTTAGTGCAAATATCTCTTTCAGTCAATGCTTTTTTTACATTAGAATCCATACTATTGTATAATAGCAGACAGTTGAAGATTGTCAATTATATTAAATTCTATATAAAAAAAATGTTAATAATGAAGAATATTTATTTAAGGATTAAATTAGTTAATGATTCACCTTTGAAAGAAGTTTTTAATTTAATTTCTCAGTATGCTGCCGGTCCTGCAGTTTTTCCTTAGCTTTTTCTCGTTTTTTATCGAGTTTCTCTTCCTTTTTTTTAGCTTCTCTTACTTTATCAGTATTAAGATAAGGTGGGGGTGCTGATTTCTGCTTCATCTTTGATTTACCTGTAAGTAGTGGCTTCTTAAGCTGTTTCTTAAGCGTAGTGATTACGTTATCATTACCTTGTAATTGGGTTGCCTTGGGTGTGTTGTAGGGCTGTCTTAGGTGTGTTTGGGCTTGATGTCTGGCAGTAGTAGCAGGTTTGTTTGTTAATTCCTTTAAAATAATAGATAGAATTCGCTCTATTCTGTTTAAAATGTTGTTCAGGCATATTATATAAACTGCCGGGAATGAAATAACTTTCAGTAAAAGACAATCAATTCTTGAAGCATTAAACCAAGTAAAAAAAATAAAAGAGCCTAAGCCAGCAATAGAAAATAAGATACTTACCGAATCGGAAATGATTTCTTTTCTTGATTCTGCCGAACAGCTAAATCCTGAAATTGCTTTAATGAGTGAGTTTCTCTGGCGTACAGGTTTACGAATCTCGGAAAAGCTTTCAATCCGGTTGTCGGATATTAAGCAGATAAGTAATAGGGTTTATGAAAACCGGTTAATAGGAAAAGGAAGTAAAGAAAGATCTACTTGGATTGATTCAGATTTTTTTAAAGTTCTCAAACAATTTTTCAAACCCACTGTTTTCTTATTTCAAAGAAGTAATAAAAGACCACGTTCAAGATCTTATGTCTCTATGAATATTAAAAGGCTCTGTTCACGGATACTGGATCGCCGTAATCTCTCGGCTCATAGTTTAAGGCATAGTTACGCAACAAACGGACTTGAAAAAGGCAGGTCATTGCAATGGGTAAGCCAAGCCCTGGGTCATGCTGATATTGAAACTACTTCCCGGTATTACAGCCATATTTCAGTAAGGCCGGGGGAAGTTTTACAGACCGTTGAACTGAAAAGAGAAAGATTTTTTACAACATAACCAGTACTTTTGTAACACTTTTTTTGAATATAAGGCGTTTTAAATTAGTCGAACATGTTTTTATACTCCAAGGAGTTAAAAAGCTAATAGAGACACTTTAAGACGTGTTTAAAAGTCAATTTTAAAAGATGAAGGGAAATTATTCTGGGTATTCATCATAAAAACGTTTGATTAAAGATATATTTTCAGATGGTATATCTATTGGTTCACAGTAGAATTGCATTCTAAGTATTTCTGTATTAGCTATATCATTCAAAGCTATCAAATCTATTTTTGCTTGTATTAATTCAAACACATTCCCACCACTTAGAACACTATGATAAGGATCATCAACATAGATTTTATATAAATTTTCATCAGTTTTTATTTTAATTTCACCACTTAGAAAACGCCAATCATCACCTATATAAATGATCTCTATAGTATAAAAGATTTTATTTGTTGTTATAAATGTAAATTTATTAATTGAAATTTCATAAAAAGAATCTTTATAAAAAACAATAGAATCAGTAAACCAAGGATTTTCAAGATCATCAAATTCATTATGAATAACTTCATATACTAAATCATCTGAAAAAATATTTATTATTGTTAAAAATAAAATTAGAATAGTAATTAGCTTTTTCATTTTTTTACCTCTGTTCATTTACTAAAAACATTATTAAATAGCGGACTTATTCTTGTTTATATTTCAAACCATATAAATTTGATAATAAAACAGAAATAATAGTAATAAAAACAAATATTTGACTTAATATTAGTAGTATTTGAATACTGCATAGTTCATCTACATTACTTATGTTCCAGTTAGTAAAAATGTTTAACGTTTTCAAGATTGTTGCAAAAGTTCTATCTGGAAATATTTTAAATAGAGATGAAGTATATAAAAATGAGTATCCAACGACAATTTCAATAAGATTAATTATAAAAAATAAAAATGTTCTAAAAAATGAAATATATTTGATATCCTTTTTTTTAAAGGTACTAATTTCATTTAATCTGATAATAAGAATATTAAAAATACGCCAAACAAAAAATTCTAAAAATAATCTATCTATAACAATATTATTGAAAATTGAACCAACTACATAAAAAATAATCCCTACAAATGTATAAGATAATACTAGCTTTTCAATACTATTACTAGATTTATCTAATTCATTTATACTGTTTTTGAATTTTATACAATTATAAAGAATATCAATTCTTAAAAAGAAAAAATATATTGCTTTCAACGAAACTAAAACAATTATTGACTTAGCCTTTTTTATCCATTTTATTCTTTTATCATATTCATAATATAATATTTTATCTTTATTTTCTTTTAGAGAATATTTTTTTTTAAATTTAAATATCAATACTGATAGAAGAAAATTAAATATTAAGAGATAAGGAATATTTGCAAGTATTTCTAAAATAATATTTATGGTTTAGGGTAAAGACTAATTATAAAACTAATTATAGTTATTAACACGATAACTCCTGTAAATATTAAAGCAAAAGTTGATTTAAGGTTTGTTTTCTTATAATTATTCTGTGATAAAGTATATCTTACTTGATCTATTTTTTCTTTAATTAAAATATAATCCTTATTCCCAGGATTTAAATTCGCTAACTCTGAATTTAATTCGCTTATAAAAATTAATTGTTCTTTTCTTTTAATAGGAATAGGATTTTTATATAATTCTGGTGTTAAGTCACTATCAAATTTATTTTTGCAATTTTTAAAACCTTCCAGTGTAAGATTTGCAGATCCTTTTAAATCCTCAAAATCTAATATGCCTTCATTTTTTAAGCTTATCGCTTCTGGATAAAAATTAGTCCATCCAATATTTAAAGAAGCAGAAACGTCTTTTAGTTTTATTTTCTCTTTATTATTAAATTTCTTTTCGTCATAGAATTTTTTCATGATTTTTGCTTTAATAATATTTGAATCTAACATTACAATATTTTCATAATTATTATAGTAAACAATTTATTTGTACTCAAACACTTTTATAAAATTTCTGTTACAATTTCCCGTCAATTGTTCTATTTTCTTTTTAACTGCCTGTAACTCTCTTGAGAATCACCGTAAACGCATTTTATTTTAAAAAATGTATTTGGGTATATCCTTAGAATATGATATAAATGTTTTATGAATGATATACAAAGAATCTTAAATGGTCAAAATAAAGATCCTGAAAATTTTATAAAAAAACAAACTAAACAATATGATGAATTAAGGAAGGCAGGAGAACTTATCGATGAAGGTAAATCAGATGAGGCAATAAATATTTTGGAAAAAATATTTTATAAAGATGGTTATATTGGTAGAGGCTTCTCATGGCCTGATATGTTATCTAATATTTATATGAAAAATAAAATGTATGATAAATGCTGGAAATATTTAAATTATATATCTGCAAAAGGTATTGGAAGACAGCATATAATAAGAGAATTGCAAGCAAAAATACATAAAGCGGAAGGAAGACATTTAGATGCATTGCTTACAAGAATGGCATCTATTTTAATAAAATATAATGAAGTAGAATTTAAACCTACAATAGAAAAAGTTGAAAAAGATTTAAGTACTTTAATTATAAAAGCTGAATTGATTGATAAAAAAGATGATATTATAAATCTTTATAATAAATATATAAAATCTAAAATGTATAAATTTGATGAAATAGCTTTTACTGATGCATTTAAAAAAATTGTTAAAAAAAACACCTCTGAGGATTAACGCAGACGCATCAACAAATAAAATAGGTATTTGGATATACCTTTAAAATATGATATAAAACATTAAAGGTGATAAAATGAAAAAACTTATAATTTCATTGTTAGTTTTATTAGGTTTTGGTGGGTGTATTTCTACATATAATCCACCAAGTTCAAATACATATAATCCACCACCAGTAAATAATGTTTTAGTGCAATCAGTGAATGATATCTCTCATGTTGTGGATAAAGATACCAATTCATATTATATTATTGGCATAGATTCACTCCCTACTGAACATGTTGGGACTGATTATACTATGACTCTCGATTCCATGCTCACAAGGAATGCAATATATATAATTCGTAATTTAATGTTAAATAAAGGATTTAATATTGTTGATGAAATTTATGATACTACTAATACAGAAAATATATTTACAGTTTTGATTACGATACACGATAATTCATTAAATTATAGTAAAGGGCTTACCATTGGAATGATTGAATATGATACAGGTATTTCTATGTGGAGGGGTTTTGCTGTGTGTAATCCCAACGATTATACTGCTGCCCAAGAAAAATATATAAATAATCTATTTTCTCTATATATAAGTAAAATTGATATGGATGACTATACGCACTGGTAAAACACCTCTGTGGATTAACCGCAACGCTTTTTATTTTAAAAAAGGTATTGGAATATCACCCTTAAAAAGTCCGCTTAAGCTTTGTTATCTGCCTATGGTAAAAAGCCCCTTTTTATAGTGTCCGATAACTAATCGATCTATGATACGTGTCAAAGTATTAGATCGAAAAATTGGATCTATCTCTAAAAATATTTTTGTGGTTATTCCTAAAATATTTTTTAAATTCACGTTCAAGTTTTTCATTAAGTTTCATATTTTGCAAATCTGTCATATTTTGCAGATCTGGAAATACTTTAATAAAAACATCAACGGACCGCATTGATAATCCAATAATAGTCTTGGTATCAATCAGATCATCTTCTGAAAGTTCCATAATTAAAGCACATCTTTTACAAGTTCAGCATTTTCTTCTTGATCTTTTTTTAGCTGTTTGAGATAAAATGCTTTCCCTTTTTTATATTCTGCGTTAGAAGTGCCTATATGACGTTTTACTTTTTTGCTTTTTGCCAGGACGGCTGCTTGATTTTTCAGGGCCCCGGATGCTTCTTTGAAATTCAATTTTGAAAATTGAGCAGTCATCAATTTCAAGCATTCAAAATCAAACCTAGCCATTATTGATCTTGGATTTATAAAATAAAGATCTTCAGCTTTACGCTCGGTTTGGCAACTATAAAAATCGAATTCTTTCAACTCTTCAAATTGCGTTGGAACATAAAAAGAAAGTTCCCTTGACGAAAAATTCATTTTTCCGCTTGTCTTTGCAATAAAATAAAAATAGTTTTCTATTTCCGACTGGTTTTTTAGTACATTGAAACGATATACAGAAACTAGATAAAATCTTTTCTTGTCCAGGGTTTGACAAATTTCAAATGCCCCCTGGCTTTGTATTACTTCAAGTTTTAAATCTTTTTTTTCAATTGGATTACAATTTATTATTATATTAGTCATTTTTTTACCCCTTTTTTATTTCTATAAAATATCAATTTGAATTCCATTAATAAAACCACTTTTTTCAATCGGCCCACCGCCGAGTTTATCAATTTTGCAAATTGAATTTTCTCTTTCGGTGTCTGCTTTTTCTTTTTCCCGGATCCCGTCCATCAATCCGAGTCTAAAATAAAAATCTCTTTCCTTCTTAAAGTAAGTACACCTTTCACCTTCTGATGCTTCCATCCTGGCCTTCATCCTGGCCAGCACTGGTTGTCCGTCTGCGTCTGGCCCGAACAGCCCTACATCTCGACCATAATCGTACATATTTAGATAATACGCTTGTTTTAATTTCATAATTTTTACTCCTTGTTTTATAATTCGTTTAAAAAAAGCGGAGGTCACAAAAAAACTTCCTGCTATCCCCCGCAAAATCTAAAAAAGAGAGGCGAAAAGATCTCATTTTTTTCCTTTTCGTTTCTCTTTTATCTCTTTAATAATTTTGTTATATCCTTTTTTCGATAATCCGGAAATTTTTGCAACCGTTAAGTCAAACCAATTCTTATTATTTGCTAAATTCATATGCTCGCCGCTGTCTTTCATTCTGTTGTATACTGTCAAATCCAATTCGTGGATCCGTTTTATCCGTTCGGCCCTGGATATATTTTCTTTTTTTTCCGGTAACTCCAAAAGATCTTCTAATTTTTCAATCCTTTTTTCTTTTTGTTTTAACATAACTTTAAATTCTCCTCTTTAGGTTTTGATTTTGACAATAAACTTTCAATTGCCGAAAGTCTGCAATCCATTTCTTCCAGGCTATCAGTTTTTAGATACTGCAGGTAATGGCTAAAAAAATAAATAAATGTCTTAAAATCCTTGTCATTCAAGGCCCCTGCTGCATACTGCTTGCAGATTTTTCCCATACAATTCCTTGAACTTTTTATAGTCCTGAGCTGCATTTTAAATCCCAATGGGGGGGGGGTAGTGGTTTTATATTGTTTTTTTCTACGTTATCTTCTGCCATTTCTGGTAATTACTCCATTTTTTTATTGCTAATTTTCTGTATTATTATGCCCTTTTTCTGGCATTTTTCTGCATTAAACCTACTGTTACAATTTACTGTGAACTGTTTTTTTAGTTCCATAATTTTAGCCTATCTATTGGATCCGGAAATAATAATAATTGTTCTGGTAATTCCTGTTTTTCAATTTCCCGATGACAATTTTTACAAAGCCACCAACCAGTCAAATAATTATTTTTATCGTAGGAATGCCAATGGTGAAATTCAAGATCAAGTGCAAGCCCGCACCGTTCACATAAACTTGGTCTTTTTAACTTGCTTGTTTGTAAAGCATATTGAACAGTGGATCTTGCATTTCGTTTCTGTAAAAATTTTCTATTCATTGACGGCCTCACGTTTTGACGAATCAAGTACTATTGCTTTTCGATCATCAGTTAAACTCCAAGTAAATCCCTGTGAATCTGCTTCAAGTAAAACATTGTACAACTTTGAAATAACTGTAAAAACTCCACCACATCCAGAATGTTTAATATAAGTTGTCAATTCATCATAGTCATTTATTGCCATGTCTTTAAGATCATCAATATCTATAGTTCGTTGCGTGTCTCCGCATTGATCACAGGATAAATATTCAGGAAAAATAAATAATTTATTTTCTGTGGGAAAATCAATCTTATACTTATTATTTACTATATTATTATATATATTATTAGGTTCAGTTTTCTTAATACCCTGTTTAGAATATTTAATACCCCTAATAAATATTCTTAATACTCTAAGTGTATTTTTGGCCTCTTTTTTAATATATTCAGCCCTTAAGTATTCTTTTTCTATTAATGCTTTGATGATTTGACTGCACCTGGCTTTTGATAGATTAAAGAAATCTGCAAAATATCCATTGCTTGCATAACAACCTTTTTCATTGTCAAGTGAATCAATTTCAATAAAATAAAGTTTTTCCAGCCAGGTAAGATCTTTGTTAAGCCAAATTTCTTTTGGAATCCATACGCCTTTGAATTCTATATTCATTGATCTGTTCCTTAACAGAGATTTTTTTTTCAATGAATTTTGTTTTATTGTTATGCCTTACGATCGTTAAAGTTATTTGTCCGAATTCGATAGTCGGTATTGTATTTTCCAGCCATTGAAATACAGCCGTTAGATCTTTTGTATTCATAACAGCCAACCTTAAGAAGCTTGTGGATTTTTGTCTTTAATTATGGCATTTATTAAATCGGTTGTGAACCTTACGGAACCGCCGATCTTTTTGCAAGGTACTTTATTTTGAGAAACCCACCGACGTAAAGTTACAGGTGAAATTGTTAAAGCTTTAGCTGCTTGCTCGTAATTTAGTAAAGTTGGGATTGTGTTTAAATTTGACATAGTTATATCCTTGAATATTTAATTCAAGGGGTTTCAAATCCTTACCCATGAAACCTCAACATAACCATGTTGCCCGCTAGGAGGGAGAGAAGCAAACTCATCCGATTAACCACATCGCGGCCTGTTAATTTATAATACTAATAATTATTTTATTTTGTCAATATGTATTTTAAATATTTTTATCGTTATACGAAAAGACTTGTTGTAACTAATTGTATTTTATTATTTTAATTATGAATGAAAAACCAGAAAGGTTTAACAAGCATTTAAAGCCAATATCAGCAAAAAGAAAAAAGGCAATTCGCGACACATTAAAAAAATGCTTGCTCTTGGTGATGATGAATTAAAGAAAATAAGTGAAGATGAAAGTCAGCCAGGGAAAATATTTGGTCTTTGTATGCTAATGTTAAAAGACAGAGCAAAAGGAATAAGATATATCGAGAAAGAAATTTCTTATTATTCATAATAAATATATCTTTTCTCTTTTAACATTATGTCAACTCTAATATTTTGATACTTCAATGTTTATATGTCATTTTCAAAGTGTAAGATGAATTTGTAAGATTTTCGGCTTATTTTAAGATACAAACAGAAACAATGAAAAACATATAGAAAATAGATATTGACATAAATCTATATATTGCTTAAATTTAATAACATGTAGATACAACGGATAACAAGCTGATAGGTGTTAAGATCGTTTTCGATTCCCGCCACCTCCATATTTGAAAAAAAGTCATCCGGCAGGATGGCTTTTTTGATTAATAAGGGGGAATCGATGCGTAGTTACGGCGCGAATACCTGGAGCGCAAATCTGCAGGTATGCAGATTTAGAAACGGAGCCGGCTCGTAATGACCTGGCAGGATGCCAGGGAATGTAGAGCGATTCCAGCCACCTCCATTTTTAACTCCTTAAATTATAAGGAGTGGTTTTAATGATAGTAAGTTTTATAGTCTGCATCAAGTGTTTTTGAAGTAAAAATCTTTAAAAAAAATCGCAAAAATTTTTATCTGTGACTCTATAATGGAAAAAAAACTGACGGAATTTTCTGTAAATCTTACTTCACTTGAGAAAATTATCTTACAGATAAATGCTGTTAGTGAATAAATACATTGCCGGATAAGGTTTTTCCACAGGATGCGGTTGATAATAAGGCATAATTACTAAGAGATCATACATAGTCATGTTCTTCATGCATATCAAAAATAGCTTTAATATATTTTGGCTGTGTTTCCAAAAGTATTGAACCTGCTTCACTATTTAATTGAGTACCCAGCTCTTTTTTAATTATTCTGTATGCCTCTTCAGGTGACCGCCCTTCTCTATACGTTCTTGTTGAAGTTATTGCATCATATGTATCGGCAACAGTAATTATCTGTGAAAGGAGTGGGATTTCATCACCCTTAATATTTTTTGGATATCCCTTTCCATCAAGGCGCTCATGGTGATGTGCAACTATTTCAGCTATATCCTTTAAAGATACTATATTTTTTAGAATGTCAAATGAATGGGTTGGATGTCCCTTTATAAATTTCCATTCCATTTCATCAGGATCCCCATTTTTATCAAGAATTTCAACAGGTACACTCACCTTTCCTGCATCATGAAGCAGCCCTGCTATCTCTACCTGGATTATATCCTTTGTTTCAAGATTCATTTTCTCAGCTAAATATTTAGAAAGGACGGATACCCGAATGGAATGACCTGCAGTATAGTGATGTTTTGCATCAATTACTTTTGAAAAGAGTCGCAATATCGGGTAAATACCGGTCATACCATAGCCTTCCCATTTTCCGTAAATATCAGTAGAGAGCGGAATATTGACATATTTTTCTTTCAAGTTTAAAAACTTATCAGATGATTGGCCAGGAATTAACTCATAATTATTGACCATATCAAGGACTAAATCTAATATTTCCGGATTGAAGTATGTCCCCCTATCATTTTCAATGACTTTATAAGCTCCATCTGGTGTGAGTCTTTCCCTGTCAAGACGCGGTGTTTGAAGTGAATCGAGACAATCAATAGCACTTAGGATCTGAACTTCAATTGGTATTTCATCTCCATGCAGGCTGTCCGGATACCCTGTTCCATCCCATCTTTCATGATGCCATCTTACCCATAAGGCCACATCATTTAATTCAGGAAGAGGGGCAAGGATACGGCTTCCATAAGCGGCATGTTTTTTTATGACTTCAAATTCTTCATCACTAAGACGTTCTTTTTTTGAAAGGAGTTTAAGATCTACTGCAATTTTTCCAATATCATGAAGAAGTCCTGCATAATACATTTTTTGAATATTTTTAGAATCCAGGCCCATTCTGTCACCGATAAGTACGCACCCTTCGCCAACCCGTATTGCATGCTGGTGTGTATGAAAATCATTTAGGTCATATTCCAGAACAAGCCCAAGTGCCTCAAGGCACTCATTTAGTATCATGTTTCTATTAATATTGTCATCTTTCATTAGATAATATCCATTTTAAATAATAGGAATAATTATAATCTGCATCAAGTGTTTTTGAGGTGAAAATCTCTTGAAAGGAGAAAAAAATCACAAAAATTGTATTTGTAACTAAAAAATGAAGAAAAAATATTTATTGAAATTATTTCTGAGTCAAATTCTAAGCAATTTTTGCTATATTTTGTGTGAACCGTAAAAATTATTGCAACAAATTTTCGCGGATTTTCACAGTTTTATGGCTGCTGATTGTTAGCGGCTTACAATCCTAAGTTTTTTATTGTAATATTACTTAAAACTATATTTTTTATAAGTTAAAATTTGACTCAGATTAACGCAGATTAAAAGGATTATCACAGAATAAAATTAGATCCTTGTCTATAAAAATCATTTTAAGTAGTAATTTTGCTTAATGGCATAAACATATTTAAAAAATAAAAAAGAAAATCTGTGTGAATCGTGTAAAAGTTAAGGATATAACTTT
>SDBV01005265.1_pt1 | contig 18313 bp, 19 predicted proteins | sample 2277081 | NCBI WGS metagenome assembly SDBV01 (sample SAMN10402039, study PRJNA504765) | marine sediment metagenome | isolation source: marine sediment core GS10_PC15, 223 cmbsf | place: Arctic Ocean: Southern Knipovich Ridge | collected 2010 | reverse complement strand
CTCGATAAACTCTTCTCTGTTCAGTTCGCGCTAATAAAAACCATAGGAACTTCCATCAAGGAAGTTCCGGCACAAAAGACCGTAGATGCAGGACAGAAGCAATGCGACGCCTTCTTCTCGTACCCGTCCTACACTGCTTTTCTAGCCAACGTGAAAAAAGCATGGCCGGATCTGCCCTACTGCGAAATAGATGCACTGCGCATGGCCGTAAAGTATTTCCAAAAATCGCTGTCCTCGGACGAAAAATTCGATTCTCCAAGAGCCTACGCAGCAGGCCTTGCCCTGGTTACAGACCTCATGGAACGATGCAACGACCTCGAAGAAGCATTCGGTATAGTTCGCGGAATATACCGAAGCAGTACCGACGCACGGCTCAAATGTCAGCAAGCCCTCAAGAACAAAGAAACCGACGAGTCTGAAAAGGCACATCTCAAAGTCCAGATTAGGCGATTAAACGAGTCGATTCAATTCGCCGGAGAATTGCGATTACGCCTGATGGACAAGTTGATAGAACGCGACATGCCCAAGCTCGAACCGGTTATCAAACAACTCAAAAACGCAGGCGACCAGGAAATAGAAAAGGCTCTATCGGACTGCGGGATCGCGCCAGGACTCGTGTCGCGCTTGAGAGAAAAGGGTTACCTGCCCCAGCTTAAGGCAGAAAAGAAAACCAGTGGATTCTACAAACTCATTTCTGGCCAGAAATGATACCCATGCCCGCCTATATCCTGCTATTCGGAAATCTGTTGTGACTGTTATGCCGGCCCGTACGTGAATCGAGCTTCTTGCGATCCTCGACATAATAGTCGTGAATGCTCTTATGGACCTTGTCCAAAACCTTTTGTTTCTTCTCATCCGAGGGACGCTCGGCGGGCGAACAGGGAATAAGCGTCACTATCGGTCTTTCTCTACTGTGGCGACAGTGGTGCGCACATACACTTTGCGTTGAGCGATCGCACATACACTGAATTGCCGCTATGGTCGCATTACTGCGGTCAAGTTCGAAGGCAACTGTTGCGTGCTGAAACCTGTTACACAAAACCTCAAGCGAGACCCTTAATCTGGTCAGTTCCCTCAGGTTGGATTCCCTCGCCTCTGATCCATTCGGGTAATACGTTACCTCGATACTTCCTTTAGAAACGCCACAACCCACCCCATTGCACATGTAAGCGATCGCGCGATCAACCCCCCGAAACCTTGATACCATTTCTCCCTCTCCTTATCATCACACTAAAGCAGCCCGAAAGAAAGAACCAAGTAACGTAATTCTACCACATGCATATAAACTCGTGTGGGATTGCCCCAATTTTCCAAGATAATTGCTTGGCAATACACATTCGCCCTGCAATTTCTATCACATTATTCATTTTTCTAAGAGACGATTTCAGTCATCTCGCTTCGGGGTCGCTTCGGGGTCAGGTCTTGAATTATAAGGTCATTTGATGGCTCGTCTCATCATGGCCGTATAATTCAAGACCTGAGTCCATAGTGGTCACTACGAGTGCCAGACAAACCTGCTGAGTCCTGGCTCAGATTATCTTGACCTCTATCACGCATTGACGCAAGCGGCCATAAACTTGGAGTTTTCCGACGCGGACCGCGATAACATAGAGGAAGCCTGTCAGGCCGTTGAAATTACTGACAATGGTTTCTTCGTGGTTCGTGATAATAATGGCAGGGTGTTGGCGCGTTTCGATAGCGCAGGCGATCTACTCCTGACTGACGGCGAACTTGATGAGAACGCAACGATCTCACCCAATGCCAATGCCTCTGAGTTCATCATCAAGCAAGGAGCCAATGATTATCTTGTAATGATCGACGCAGCCAGTGGTAATATGTATATAAAAGGGAATCTCTATGAGGAAGTGACGGGATCATGGACGATTCCGGACAATTCGTTCATTATTAGGAGAGCTGATGAAGTGCCTGTTGCCGTAGTCAATTCGGAAGCGTTTACGCATCCGACCTTAGGTAGTGTTCCCGCAGCTAGTTTGATTTTGGATGGGGTGCTAGTAACTTCACAATGGCCACAATGAAAAGACAAGACCCATTTCGTGCAGACAGATTCTGTGATGAAACGACACGCTCTGTAACGTGCAGGGGAAAGACGTGATGAGCTCTTTCTTGCCACCGGGCTAAGAGCGGGGTCACCATTGATTTTGAGCAAAGGAGGATAGAAATGAAAAGGCATATTAGACCTCAATCCAAGATGCGACGGCTGCCCTTGAAGGCAGAGTCTGATCAGTCCGCTACGTTCAAAGAACATCTGGGGGATCAGGTGATATGTTGGTTTCTGGTAGCCTTCTATAATGACGATTATTGCAAAGATTTTTCATCGTGAAATAGTAGATGCGGTTTGTGGTGGCCATCCACTAAAACAAGCAACAGATGCGAACGGTACGCTGACAACTGAGCTTTGTGTGCCGCATTCTGCTGGAAAGGAGTGGGTATGAACAAGCATTTTCGGGCTCTAAGTTTACAAAATCAGTTGCCGATGATGGCGGACAAGATTCAGGAGCCGGTATTCAAGGATTCTTGGAGATCTGTCATAGATGCATTTCTCACGCTTCAAGACAGCAAGTCGACAGAATGAGTTGTCGGTTGAAGTTCCTGTTTGTGCGTTGAGATAGGAGGGGTGACAAACATGAAAAGGCCCATTTTCTCGAGCACCTGTAAAACTCTTGGTGTCGTTTTCTGTTTCGCCTCGGCTCTGTTCATGGGTGCAGCCTTGGCCGTCACAGGAGATGCTGATCTTGACGGTGCAATCGACGCCGTTGACGTACAACTGGTGATCAACGCTGCATTAGGAATCGACATCGGGAACTACGATGCGGACATAAATAACGACCACAGAATTGATGCCGTAGATGTACAACTTATCACTAACGCCGCCTTGGGAATCGATATAAGCGGCTCCATCGAGCCAGACACTTGGCAACGCACGTTCAGCAAAGCCGGAATCGAGGGCGCATTCGCCATGCAAAAGACGGTTGACGGCGGATTTATCATTGCGGGAATCACCGGCTCTTTGGACGATAAGGTCAAGGACGTTCTGATGCCCATACACACGGACATCTATCTTGTCAGAATCGACTCCAATGGCAACGAAGTATGGAGCAGAAGCTACGGAGAAGACGGAAACGAGATGGCCTACGATGTGCAACAGACCACCGACGGGGGCTTCATCATCGCAGGAAGCGTCTACTCTACCTTCGGGGACTGGGATGACATGTATCTGCTGAGAACCGACTCCACAGGCAACAAAATATGGACCAAGACCTACGGGGGAAGTGAGCGCGAAGGGGCTTATGCGGTGCGGCAAACCGAGGACGAAGGATTCATAATCGCCGGACATACCAGTTCGTTCGGCGCTGGCGGCAACGACATATATCTGCTAAAAACCGATTCAGACGGCAATGAAGAATGGAGCAAAACATTTGGAGGAAGCAAATCAGATAATGCCCTTGCGTTGCAACTGAGCGCCGACGGGGGATTTGTAGTCGTAGGGGATACCGACTCTTTCGGGGCGGGCAGCGACGATATCTACATAGTGAAAACCGACTCCAACGGCAACGAAGAATGGAGCAACACGTATGGGGGAAGCAGCTCAGATAAGGGCCATGCCATACAAACCACCACCGACGGTGGATTTGTAATCGTAGGGGATACCGAGTCTTTCGGGGCGGTCGGCGACGACATCTATATAGTGAAAACCGACTCGAAGGGCAACGAGGAATGGAGCAACACATTCGGAGGAAGCAAATTTGACAGGGCCTATGCCGTACAGCAAACGCCAGACGGCGGATTCGCAATAGCGGGCGAGACCTACTCTTTTGGCAAAGGCTCAGCAGACATGTACCTGATCAAAACAGACCCGAGCGGCAACGAGGTATGGAGTAGAACCTACGGAGAAAGGAAGCTGGATGTGGCTTTCGCCATGCAGCAAACTCCGGATTCCGGATTTGTGCTCGCGGGCCACACAGATTCTTTCGGATGTTACGGCATCGCGTGCATATACGTAGTTAAAGCCGACGCAGACGGCAATTCGCCCTATCCGCCGGACTAAGGATTTGGGGTCAGGTCTTGAAGCGGCAGAAGCGAAAGCGGGGTCAGGTCTGACATTCGGACATTTTGCTCTGGGGAAACCTAGGGACTACGGGTTTTTCTTTCATCATGCGTAAGAGCCAGTGTGTCTGTGCAAATCCACTGCCGTATGAATGATAGGTCACCAAGAACGGTACTAAAAATCAATAAACCTGCAGTCCCTGGGTTTCCCAAGTTTGTGAGAGCGCAACGATCTCACCCAATGAAAATGCCCCGGAGTTCATCATCAAGCAAGGAGCCAGTGATTATCTTGTAATGATCGAGCCGGTCAATGGTAATATGTATATAGAAGGGAATCTTTATGAGGAAGTAACGGGATCCTGGACGATTCCGGATAATTCGTTCATCATTAAAAGAGCTGATGGCGTACCTGTTGCCGTCGTTAATTCGGAATCTTTCTACAACGCATCACTTGGAGGCACTGTTCCAGCAGGCAGCCTGATTCTCGACGGTCAAGCTATCATGCCTGACAACTAAGGTTCCCTTCAGCTGTGGCGCTCAAGGTCGCGTATTTAGTTGTTGTGAATGAAAGTAGTATATGGGAGAGATAAGATGGTGAAAAAACATATAAGGTTAATATGTAAACAGCAAGCGCTTCCTATGAAGGCAGAAAAATTCATACCGTTGTCACAGACGAAGCAAGAGATGGTTACAGTGATTTCCCAGATACTGGAGTCACTAGGACTCCCGCACGAGAGATGGGATGAGAAATTTCTTTATCTTTGATGAAAAGGCACATTAAATATCAGTCGCAACAGCGCCCACTGCCCATGAAGGCTATTGTGGCGCCAACGGCCAAGGAAGTATTGGACAATGCCATAAACTTCCTGTTTTTCGGCGGCCCTAATCCGAAGGATATCGTTTACTGAAACCTCTATGTATCTTGTCAGGATTATTTGCAGAACCTTCTGATGGACCGCATCAGAAGCCGTCCATCTCGCAGATGAGGATGTTTTTGTCACTGGGGCTCTGCTGAATCTGGCCTTTTCTCAGAATGATCGCGATAACATCGAGGAAGCATGCCAGGCCGTTGAAATTACTGACAATGGTTTCTTCGTGGTTCTCGATAAGAATGGCAGGCTCCTGGCTCGTTTCGACAGTGTATGCAGCCTTTTGTCCCGGCTCAGTCCTTCATAGTCAGATGAACGCCTGCCGTACGGAAAGTTCTGGGAAGCGCCAGGATCTTCGGCTCATCGCCAGTGTATTTGCGCGCATCCTTGAGCGCCTGGTCAAATGTAGCACGCGTCTTCATACCCATCGCCCGCGCATAACCGGGTTCATATGCTCCCACGATGTAAATGGCCGAACAGTGCATATCGGCGATGTGGCCGCATGACGTCATAGAAAACGCATGGTAAGGATGGTAGCTGTAATTGAACCTGTACATGTCGATGTATTCCTGCTTTCTGGCCAGATACTCCCCATATTTGGCGCAATCAGGAAGCGTATTGTGATAATCCTTTTGATACAGGTCGTAAAGCTCTCGATAAGAACAGAACTCCTCATCGTGAAAATAACCGTTACAGATTGAAGAACAGATCACCACACAATTATCGTTCATCACCCGCTTGTGCCGAATAATGTTGGCCGAGATAGCCTGCAGCATAAGAAGCGGATTTGTGCCATGGCCGTTGCCGTAATGAAAATTCTGGGGCATTCCAAACATCATAATGTCGAACTTTTCTTCCGCCCACGGAATATAGGTGCGTTTGTCCGCAACCTCCCATGATTTGGGCTGGATGTCCTTTCCATAACCCGAGAACAGCGCGATTTGACGCATCTTTGTGTCCAGTACTGCGTCGCACATAAAAAAATTCTTGCCCATGCGTTTTTCCATGTGCTGGCCTATCGCGTCGAACTTCTTTCGCATAACGCTCTGCCCCGATACCGGTGTGAAATCGTCGCCATGCATTACCTCGGGTATATGGTGCGACGCGATACTTTGCCAAGTGGTTATGCCCGTCGCAGCCATCTTGTAGCCGCCCGAATAGCCGCCGTATGGATTCCCAAGAACGTGGCCAACAAGTATTGGCAGGTCCGACTCAAAAACAAACTTGCTCATCATGACAGGGTCGCCCAACTCGTCCCTGCCCAAGTCCACCAGGTTGTCCCAGTCCTCCGAGTCATGGTTTATGATCTGGTGCGACGGCATAAAACTGTCATATATCTCGCCGCCAAGAAGACTTCTGATTTCCTCGTCCGTATTCTTTCTGTGCAAACCGTTCGAGCAGATAAGCAATATGTCCGATTTGCGCACACCCGCCTTCAGACACTCATCAATGAGCATAGGGATGCAAGTTTTTCTGTGCGAAGTCTCCTGCGTGCCGCCCTTGACCTTGTCAGGAAAACTTATGGTTACAGTCGAGCCCTCCTTGACCAGCTTGGAAATGGGTTCAATGCCAATCGGGTTTTGTATAGATTCAAGCGTGGCAGCACCCGGGTCTTCCAAGCACGAAGGATCGGCAACGGTCTCGCCGGGAACGAATACTTTCGCACTATCCGGCAGTTGAGCTTCCATTACACCTTCGCCATATTCGAAATTCACTGACTGCATGCTCATTCTCCTTGTCTCAAAAGCAACATTTAGAGTTGCGCAACCCTCTTTAACATTCCCGATGGACCGCTCGCCCACCCGTTCAGGGCGACTTAATGAAAGCGGAACCGAACATCAAGTATCCTCGATTTGAGACTTTGAATTCAAGCCGTCGAAAAAGGGTTTAGCCCGGTTATATCACCGGTTTTTCCGACGAAAGCGTGGAGACACACATCCAGATCGGCGACCAAGATAACTCCCCAAGATGGCGCGAGACACGCGCTTGCAGCAGAAAAGCCATGAGATAGCCGCGCTCAGTCGCTTATGGGCGGCGTATCATGCCGTGATTGAAGGAGGGTCGGATGCTTGGAGCTTTCCTCAAAAGAGCTTTCAACCTCGATCAGGGCTCTAAGGGCGCACACCGGGCAATAACCGTGGCTGATTTCCATTCCCGCCAATTCGCGGAAGTATGGATCACGCCACATGTTGCCCTTTCGTATTTTGCCGCAGGCACAGCATTGAACCACCATAATGTCTTCCCCTTGAAAACAAAACAACTGCTGCCAACACTGACGCAGACATCGTGCCAAGAACGGCAATTCTCGACATTTTATGGCCCATCCCAATGAAACTCAATGGCTTACAAGGCTTTTACCGTGGTCATCTAACGCGTCTGCCGCTCCGATAATTGGACAAGAAGCGACGGAATTCGTCTCAAACTGCCCAATTGTGCAACTTATACCCCTAGCTATATTCGCAGTATACGATATTGGAGTTTTTTGGAAAAACTGCGCAAAAGCATTCTGTGGCAAGTGCGGGGTGGGCGATACAAGGAGGTTAATTATCCGAACTCTGCTATATGGGGAAATATCTGGACAGATACATTGAGTGGCGACGGATCAATAACGGTCAGGCCACGGAAGCCCTTGCCGTCTCCGCTTGGCTCGGCAGCTTGGTTGGAGCCGTCGCGTAGATTTCGGCCAGAGCATTAAGCGCGCACACCGGACAATAGCCGTGGCTGATATCATGCCCCAACAGCTCCTCCGGTTTCGAAGCATCCCATTGGGTGCCTTTTCTAATTTTTCTGCACACACAACATTGAGTTATCATAACCACCTCCAGCTCTAAGTCTTTAACCGCCATACAGGAAAGCATTTGGCATGCCAAAGTTACCGACCCGCCGGACATTTCATCCTATCTCATGTGGTAGCAACAAGATACGAAAGCAGATGATTCACCGAAACCCATGCTCAGCCACGAAACTCTTCAAAAAAAGCGGAATAATCTTCCCGAACGCGGAAAATAAGGGCTTACATGAGGGCGGCGCTCTATACTACAATAATCCAGAATCTGCGTAAGCTGCACAAGTTTTCACGGCACTCTCCGTGATTGTTTTAATTCTTTGGTTGCGGCTAAGCGGCACTGTGTGGTTCATAGCCGCTTACAAAATGGGAACGCCAAATCCATTAAAGTCCCGGCGAATGAATTGTTACACCGGTCTGTGTTACATTAACAAGTGACAGCTATTGTTCGGACAGTTTTTTGAGAGGGCTCCTTGGGAGACGATCAGGCGGATGTTGGCTAAAGTAAATAGTGCGGCGGTCCTTGGTATTGACGCGTACATGCTTGCCGTGGAAGTCGATATCTCGCATGGAATGCAAAACTCGAACATTGTCGGCTTGCCAGACATGGCCGTTAAGGAAAGCAAGGACCGTGTAGGCTCTGCAATAAGAAATTCCGGTTACAAGTTTCCGCGCGGCGCAATTGTCATTAACCTTGCCCCGGCCGACATGCGCAAAGAGGGAAGTGCCCTCGACCTGCCAATTGCGCTCGGCCTTCTTGCGGCCAGCAACCAAGTGTCAGGAATGGCGCTGGCCGATTATGTAATCTTCGGAGAACTTGCCCTAAACGGTTCGGTTCGGCATGTGGCCGGTGCGCTGTCCATGACCATAGCGGCACGCGACGCCGGGCTAAGGGGAGTAATTGTACCGCGCGCAAACGCACAAGAGGCAGGCATAGTCCAAGACGTCGATGTTATTCCCGTAAACTGCCTCGAAGAGGCCGCGGAATTCGTCAGCAGCAGGACCATTATCCAACCTCATGTCACCAACATCGAGGCCCAGTTCGCCCATCGAGACAATCACGCTCCAGACTTGACCGATGTAAAAGGACAGGAGCATGTCAAACGCGCTATGACTGTTGCCGCGGCCGGAGGACATAATCTGCTCATGATAGGACCGCCCGGCACAGGCAAAACGATGCTCGCATCGAGGTTGCCAGGCATTTTGCCCGACCTGACTTTCGATGAGGCACTGGAAACCACGAAAGTGTACAGCGTCACAACAGGGATGCCCAACAAGAAAGCCTTGGTGACCAAGAGGCCCTTCAGGTCTCCCCATCACACAGCGACTACGGTTTCGATTGCCGGTGGCGGCCAGGGACAACAACCCCATCCAGGTGAAGTGAGCCTTGCCCACAATGGCGTTTTGTTCCTGGACGAGTTGCCGGAGTTTAACCGCAGCGCCATCGAGGTCCTGCGACAGCCCTTGGAGGAGGGTTTGGTACACATACGGCGCGCAATGTACTCAGTGACATATCCCAGCCGATTCATGCTCGTTGCCGCGATGAACCCATGTCCGTGCGGATATTTAACCGACCCGCGCAGGCAATGTTCATGCACAAACGGCCAGATTCACAGGTATGTTAACAGAATCTCCGGACCCTTGATGGACAGAATTGACATCCACGTGGACGTACCCGCCCTGTCATTCAATGAACTCTCCGACAACCAGCCCAGTGGAGCCACCAGCGCTGAAGTGCGCCAGAAAGTGCAACTTGCAAGAGAAAAACAGCGCCAAAGAATCGGAAACAACAACGGCTGCAACGCTTTGTTGCAATCGCGAGGTATTCGCAAGCACTGTGTGCTCAACGACGATGCAAAATCTCTTCTGGAAAAGGCAATAAACCAGCTCGGCATGAGTGCTCGCGCTTATGACAAGATTCTAAGGATATCGCGCACCCTGGCCGATTTAGAGGATCAGGAGCACATTGCCGAGCATCATGTTGCCGAGGCAATACAATTTCGCTCTCTCGACCGCCAGGTATATTAGGCATCCGACGCCGACCCGCTGCCGTACCTAGTTGCGCGGCTGCGCTTTGGGAATTGGCCGAATCGAGTTTGGCCGAAAACGCGTTAGGCTTTGTCAGGCAATGTGAAACCGAAACTGTGAAATCTGCAAAAAGTCAAAGTTTGACAGGCATACTTCCCACTACATAGAATATAGCCGTCATTTGATAGGGTCCGAGGCCGTTCCATCGAGAGCGGGAGATGTTAATGAAGCAGTCACTTACAAAAATCGTTGATGTTATCCTTAATATGATTCAGGATAGCCGGGAGAGTGCTCCGTCCGAAAGCGGGATTCGCACTTGGCTTGCAGGGCAAGGCTACAACAAGCGCGACATAGATGCCGCAATGAAACTTGTCGTGCGGCGTATTGCCGAGCAGCCCTGTGTCGAACAGTGGCATCCCACGCCCGTCCGCCAGCTTTCCGAATCAGAGCTATTCAAGCTGTCTCCGGAAGCGCGGGACGCAATGATCCGTTTGGACATGTACGGACTGATAGACCCAGGCGAGCGCGAGGCAATGTTCGACAGGCTATATCAGTTTGATGGCGAGGTTGGCCTGGAAGAGTTGGATTATCTTCTGTCGTGGATCGTGAGCGGAAGAGATATCGAGTCTCAGCACACAATCTACAATGTTTTTGAGAACTTGGGTGACACGTTGCACTAGCGGTGGAGCTTGTTTACAGACTGAGCAAGTGTTCGTAGTGTGTAGCGTGTTTTGCTATGTATAAAGGAGTTGTTGACAGATGCCGAAGTATCTGGTTGTGGTGGAGTCGCCCGCGAAGGCCCGGACCATAAACAAATTTCTCGGTTCAAATTATGTTGTCAGGGCCTCCTATGGCCATATTCGAGACTTGCCCAAAAGCAAATTGGGTGTGGATCTTGAAGATGACTTCAAACCGAGTTACGTGAACCTGCGCGATTCTTTGAAGCATATCAAGGCGCTTCGAGAAGCCGTTAAGAACGTCGATGCCGTATATCTTGCCTCTGACCCGGACCGAGAGGGTGAAGCAATCGGTTGGCACGTCGCCGAGGTCTTGAAAAAGGCCGACAAGCCCTTCAAGCGTATCGAATTCAACGCCATTACTAAGCGAAACGTAAAGGAAGCAGTCAAAAACCCCAGGCCTATAGACATGAATCTGGTCAACGCGCAACAGGCAAGGCGTGTTCTGGACCGCATTGTGGGCTACAAATTAAGTCCGCTTTTGCAGTGGGGAATCCGAAAAGGACTCAGCGCTGGCCGCGTCCAATCACCCGCCCTCGCGATGGTATGCGACCGAGAGGCCGAAATACGAGCATTCGTCATCGAAGAATATTGGACCTTGGACGCCCAACTGAAGACCGAAAAGGACGAATCTTTTGTCGCACGTCTGACACACGTAGACGGCAAGAAGCTGGACAAGTTGGAGTTGGGCGCTGAGACCGAAGTCAAAAAACTGATCGACAATCTCAGCAACGTGAGTTACAGTGTTGACGACGTTGAACGTAAAGAGGTCAGGCGCAGGCCATATCCGCCTTTCATAACGAGTTCGCTTCAGCAGGACGCATCCCGCAAGCTCGGGCTTACACCACGAAACACCATGCGCATTGCGCAGCAGCTCTATGAAGGTTTGCCACTCGGCTCCGAAGGCCAAGTGGGACTGATTACGTACATGAGGACGGACTCAACACGCATCGAACCCGAAGCGCTGGACGATGCGCGCAGCTACATTAAGCAGAACTTTGAAGCCGCAATGCTGCCAGAAAAACCCAATTTCTATAAGAGCAAGAAAGGCGCACAGGACGCTCACGAAGCTATTCGTCCAACAACAGCGCAACATACACCCGAATCCGTCAAACCCTTCCTCAACGATGACCAGTTAAAACTCTATACTTTGATCTGGAAACGATTTGTTGCGTCTCAAATGACGCCGGCCGTGTTTGACCAAACAGCAGTTAATGTTGCTGCGGGAAACTGCCGATTGCGCGCGACCGGCTCGATAATGAAGTTCGCCGGCTTCACCAAGCTTTACGAAGAGGCCAGTGACGATAAGAAAAACGGCAAGCTTGAGACAGAAATTCTGCCGGACGTCAAAAAGGGCGACGGCCTAAGTCTCGACAAGCTCATACCAGAGCAGCACTTTACAAAGCCGCCCGCGCGTTTCACCGAAGCACTCCTCATAAGGGCCATGGAAGAAGTCGGCCTGGGACGGCCAAGCACATACGCCCCGACAATTAACATCATTCAAGAGCGCGGCTATGTTGAACGGGAAAAGGGCCGGCTCAAGCCAACCGAACTCGGCGAGCAAGTAAATGACCTCCTGCAGAAGCATTTCCACGATATCGTCGATTTGAATTTCACCGCAGGCCTCGAGGAAGACCTCGACAAGGTCGAGGCAGGCAAAACGGAATGGCACGAACTTCTCCGTGAGTTTTACACGAAGTTCATGGCAGACCTCAAATCCGCCCAGAACGAAATGGTCAAGGAACTGGTCGGCGACACGAGCGATTGCGAGAACTGCGGTTCGCCTATGGAAGTTCGCGAATCGTGGTATGGGCTTTTCGTCGCGTGCAAAAACTATCCCGAATGCAAAACTGTCAGAAAATCAAAGCGCCAAAACGCCGTTGAAGAAACGGACGAAGTGTGCGATAAATGCAATTCGCCAATGGTGATTCGCGCAGGACGCTACGGGAAATTCATGGCGTGTTCTACATATCCGAAGTGCAAAAACACTTTCAACATCGATAAGGACGGCAAAAAAGTGGACGCGCCGCCCAAGGAACCGCCAAAGAAAACTGACCAGAAGTGTCCGGACTGCAACGCGTTTCTTCTTATACGAAAAAGCCGCGCCGGTGAAGAGTTTTACGGTTGCGAAAAGTATCCCAAATGCAAATTCACCAAACCGATGGAACTTAATTTGAAATGTCCCGCCTCCGGTTGCGATGGAGAACTCGTCACAAAACGCGCAAAACGCCGAAGATTTACCGGCTGCGACAAGTATCCAAAATGCGAATTCACAGTGTTCGGAAAGATCGACAAAGACACGGCATGTCCAAAATGCGGCAATTCATGGACGGCAACGGCAAAACCGAGAGGCAAGCCCAAAACACGTAGCTGTCCGATCTCAAGTTGCGACTATTCCGAAGAGTTACCGGAAGAGTAGTTCTGTGGAATGTATGGGTTAGCGTCTTTCTTTGACTAAGAATGCAGGTGACTGCCCGTCATGTCAGACGATCCGATACAGCAGTTTGTCGATTACCTCGATGTTGAGAGGGGATTCTCGCCCCACACCTTGCGCTCGTACATGAACGACCTCGCACAGTTTTGCGACTTTGTCGAGTCAGGTGTAAAAGCCTTCAAGAGGGACCCGGGAGATCGACCCGAAGCCACGCTGGGCGCACTGCAAAAAGCCGACCGAAACAAAATCCGCAGCTTCCTCGCCCACGTACAGACCTCAGGCGGAACTCCGCGAACCGCGGCTCGCAAACTGGCCTCCCTGCGTACAGCTTACAAGTACTTCGCTCGAATTGACTTGTTGGACGCCAATCCAGCCGCGCAGATAAGGTCGCCCAAACTTCCCCGCGACATGCCAGATGTGTTGAGCATTCCCGAAGTAACCGCGCTCGTCGAAGCCCCAGATGCAAGTACCCCCCTCGGCGCACGCGACCGTGCGCTTTTGGAGATTCTTTATTCCAGCGGGGCGCGCGCCGCCGAAGTCGCCGGATTAAGAATAAGCAGCATTGATTTTGACGCAGGAGCAATTCGCGTACTGGGAAAACGCAAGAAAGAACGGATAGCGCAACTAGGTTCCTACGCCGTCAAGGCCGCCCGCGCATATCTAAGCCTTCGCGCCGAACTGGGCAATCCAAAACACGACATGTTCCTAGTAAACGCTCGCGGCGGACCCCTCAGCACACGCAGCATTCAGCGCATAGTCGAAAAATATGTTCGACAAACAATTCCCGGCAGGCGCCAAATTTCTCCACACACCCTAAGGCACACATTCGCAACACACATGCTCAACGCAGGAGCAGACCTGCGAGTAGTCCAGGAAATGTTAGGGCACGAAAGCCTGTCAAGCACACAAATCTACACACACATAAGCATAGACCGCCTAAAAGCCGTCTACAAAGACTCCCACCCACACGCGTAGCGCGGAAAAGTAATTACCGCTACGTAGAGTAATTTGAAAGTTCTCTGCTGGATTCGAGTGCGGCCCCGCCTTTTATCCACGACACAACTTTTTCTTTTGCGACAGACGGATTGGCCCAAACAATCTTCCCCAACGAAGAAACTGTACTTGAAGCAGAGGCAAAAAGTTGTCGACTTTTCTCGTCGAGCGAAATGACTACGCGGTCAGTTTCAATCGCAGCTCTAATAAGATGAAAATCCTTTTTCGCAGCCGCCTTTTTCGTTGGGTCGCTTATAGTCCTGGCAACACTGTTCCACGTATCTTCCATGGCAGGCGGATCAACTGACTTTACAAGGTTTCTCCTAAACATTGAGAGGCGCCAACTTCGCGCAAATTTTGATCTCAGAATGTCCCATTCCTTCTTGATATCCGGCGACATTACCATGCGGTGTCTGTCATCATAGACGGCAATCAGTGAATCCCTGCATGAAGTCGAAACGGGGTGTACGGCGTCTGGGCCTCCCGCGGCGCTTGCAACACAGGCATCTATAACTAAATCTTTTCTGCTGCGCACTGCCGCCACTATTTATTTGCCCTGATGGCCTCAGCGGCGCTTAGATAGCGGTTTTCCAGTTCCAAAGCGCTGTGGCCAAAGTCCTCCGGCCAATCGCCGAAGGAACCTAACTCATCAAGCTGTACGCTGGAAACTTTAGTCATTCCATCCTTAGGCGACCTTTCAAACCAGTGCAATTGGGTTTCAGAAGGCGCAATCTTCTCTTCCGCTGCCAGCGTCTGAAGCGCAAGCAGAAGTATATCGCTATGCGTTTCAATGACAACGCGAACGCCGCGGTTGGCTGCATCCACAAGGGCCTGAGCAAGTGCTATTTGTGCCTTGGGATGCAAATGAATTTCCGGTTGCTCGATGTAGACCAATTGACCGGGGGAGGCCGTTAGTAGCGCCACCAAGACGGGCAAGGTCTGAGACACCCCAAAGCCCACGTCCGCAATGCTCACCATCTGCGGAGTCTTGGCGCCGTTCCCGCGAGGCAGCCTGTTGACCAGCAACTCAATGCGTGTATCGTCAAGTTGGTCAGTCTTTATGTTGCTTGTGAGCCCCATTAATTCAAGAAGTTTAGCCAACTCTCCAAGACGAGAATCGTCCTCTTGTTGCCAATGATGAACCATACTCGCCGTGTAAACTTCAAATGTCCCCGGAAATTGAGGCCCTGTACTTGTCGTTTTGTAGATTCGTTCAGGATTACCGCGCAATCCCGGCACATGTATTACGCTTATGATGGGTGCCCTAAACCAGGGACCGAAAGCAGGAATCATTCTGGCGTTAGTGTCTTCCGCAGCGGCTCCCTCTGGCCAAAGGTACGGCATCAAGAAGCCCTTTTCTGTTTGAATGTGCCAGTTTAGGGACAATCCTACTTGTTTCGGAAGTCCCCCGCGAAACTCTTCAAGCCATTCGGGAATAATAGACTGAATCTTTGCACGGCTCATTACGGGTGTTACTTTAAGCTCTTGCTCGTCAATTCTGTAATGGCTACTGACGAGCCGTAGACCCTGCTCGGCCCTTGTGTAAGTATTCTTAAAGGAAAAAGGCCCCGTTTCCACTTCTATCGAAAACGTTTCCTCCGATTTTCTTGACGAGATTCGCGTGAACATCTGTTCTGCGGACGTAAGCCTCACATTCTGACCGTCGAGTAACAGAGTTCCTGTACCATAAGCAGCTTCGGAAGTTTGTTTAAGCAGCAAGAGTGGCTGCAATGCACTGGATTTCCCTGCGCTATTGGCACCCGCGAGCAACGTCAAAGGTTTAATCGCCAGATTGCACTCTTCCCTCAGCGACTTGTATCCAGTCACGCTGATCCGTGCAATTGCACTTGGGATTGACTCGATTTTCTTTTGTCTGGCCTTGGGCATTATTCCCTTTCCTCATCAATCAAACTAATGAACATCTAATGTGCGCTACTAAAGATGATAACATTACCGCTTGAAAAATAAAATACTTTGGATTTTGTGCTGGCCACGTTCTAAAAAGAATCAGCGGGAAGCCCATCTCTATAGTGACACGCTTCCCGCTGATCTTTGTATTCCTTACGCCCGCGACCTTATCAGGTTTAGTGCGCTGCCTGCTTTGAACCACTCTATTTGGGTTTGGTTGTATGAATGGTTCGCTTTAAACTCGTCCGTCAAGCCGTCGCTGTGGCGCAGCACAACGGTGAGCTGGCTTCCCGGTGCGATCTCGGCCAATCCGACCACATCAATGGTGTCGTCCTCTTGGATTTTGTCGTAATCAGCGGGATCGGCAAAGGTTATGCCAAGCATCCCCTGCTTTTTGAGGTTGGTTTCGTGTATACGCGCAAATGAACGCACCAACACTACGCGCACGCCAAGATGCCTGGGTTCCATAGCGGCATGTTCGCGCGACGAACCTTCACCGTAGTTTTCGTCGCCAACTACGATGGTGCCGATGTTCCCGGCTTTGTAAGCGCGCTGAACTTCTGGAACTTTGCCGCACTCACCCGTCAATTGGCTCTTGACGCTGTTTGCGGTGTCGTTGAAGGCGTTGATCGCTCCTATGAAGCAATTGTCCGAGATATTGTCGAGGTGCCCGCGGAATCGCAACCATGGCCCCGCCATCGAAATATGGTCAGTGGTGCATTTCCCCTTGGCTTTAATCAGAAGCCGAAGGCCGGTAATGTCCTCGCCGTTCCACGCTTCAAAAGGAGTCAGCAGTTGCAGACGTTCAGAATCGGGATTCACAACCACCTCAATGCCGCTGCCGTCCTCAGCCGGTGCCTGGTAACCCGGATCCTCGCAAGCAAAGCCTTTGACGGGCAATTCCTCTCCAGCAGGCGGATCGAGTTTAACCTCATCGCCGTCTTCGTTTACCAGAGTGTCCGTAAGCGGATTAAAAGTAAGGCTTCCGCCAAGAACCAGCGCCGTTACGGTTTCAGGAGAGGCGACAAAGGCATGCGTCTTCGGGTTTCCGTCCGCGCGTTTCGCAAAATTCCGGTTATACGAAGTTACGATAGTGTTCTCTTCCTGGTCGCCTGTGCGGTGGCGCATCCATTGTCCAATACACGGCCCGCAAGCGTTCGCCAAAACAACACCCCCAATAGACTCGAAATCATCAAGGATGCCATCGCGTTCTATCGTGTACCTCACCTGTTCAGAACCAGGCGTGATTATGAATTCGGTCTTGGCCTTGAGTTTCTTCTCCTTTGCCTGACGCGCAATCGACGCGCAACGGTCCAGGTCCTCATACGACGAGTTTGTGCATGAACCGATAAGGCAGGTCTCGATTTCAAGAGGCCAACCGTTTTCTTTAGCCTTTGCGCCAAGTTCGGAAATCGGCGTGGCCAGATCCGGGGTGAACGGTCCGTTTACATGCGGCTCAAGTTCGCTCAGATTGATTTCAATAACATCATCATAATACTTCTCAGGAGCGTCCAGCACCTCGGAGTCGGGTTGCAAGTGTTCCTTGATGGCCTCGGCGGCCTGTGCAATGTCTTCACGCCCAGTTGCCTTAAGGTAACGCACCATCGAGTCATCAAAAGCGAAAACCGAGGTCGTCGCCCCGATTTCCGCGCCCATGTTGCATATGGTGGCTTTACCCGTACACGAAATACTCTCCGCGCCAGGCCCAAAGTATTCCACGATTGCCCCAGTGCCGCCTTTTACAGTCAGTACTCCCGCCAGCTTAAGGATGATGTCCTTGGGCGCTGTCCACCCACTCAGTGTACCCGTCAGCTTCACTCCAATAAGTTTGGGAAACTTCAGTTCCCAAGGCATATCGGCCAAAACGTCAACCGCGTCCGCTCCACCAACGCCTATGGCGATCATGCCCAGGCCGCCTGCGTTAGGCGTGTGCGAATCGGTGCCAATCATCATCCCGCCAGGAAATGCATAGTTTTCAAGCACAACCTGGTGGATGATGCCAGCGCCAGGTTTCCAGAACCCTATTCCGTACTTATCGGAAACCGAAGCGAGAAAATCATACACCTCCCGGTTCATATCAATTGCGGCAGGCAAATCTTTTTTAGCCCCAACCTTTGCAGGAATCAGATGGTCACAATGCACCGATGCCGGCACCGCCACCTTAGCTTTTCCAGCCTGCATGAATTGCAGCAGGGCCATCTGCGCCGTAGCGTCCTGCATCGCCACTCTATCCGGAGCGAACTCCACATACGATTCGCCGCGCTTACATTCGGTTCTGGCTTCGCCCGCGTGCAAATGCGCGTAGAGCACCTTCTCGGCATACGTCAACGGCTTACCCGCAACCTTTTTAGCAGCATCAACGCGTTGCGCCATAGCCGCGTAAGCTTTCTGGATCATTCCAAAATCAAAGGCCATTCTAATACCCCTTTTCTAATAGTTTCTGCGGAAAACACTAAGGGCTCATATTACACTGCACAGTCTGGTTCAGGCAAAT
>SDBV01005264.1_pt1 | contig 18313 bp, 22 predicted proteins | sample 2277081 | NCBI WGS metagenome assembly SDBV01 (sample SAMN10402039, study PRJNA504765) | marine sediment metagenome | isolation source: marine sediment core GS10_PC15, 223 cmbsf | place: Arctic Ocean: Southern Knipovich Ridge | collected 2010 | reverse complement strand
ATGATATAATGTATACATGGCAGATGTATTTCGCTCAGCGACCGGTACAGTTGTAGATATATTGAAACGAGGGGGTGTTGGCGTACTGCCGACCGATACCATCTATGGATTAGTGGCATCCGTATACGAACAAAGAGCGGTCGAACGGGTATATAAAATAAAGAGACGCGATAAAGATAGGCCGGTCATTGTGCTCATTGATACACAGAAAAGGCTGCACGAGTTTGGTATTGATGTATCTGACAAAGTAGATCGCCTGTTGCGCAAGGTCTGGCCGGGTCCGATTAGTATTATTTTTAACGACATTGGAAATGGATGGAAGCACATTCATCGAGGAACCGGTGGTATTGCGTTCCGTATACCAAAATCATCTACATTACGGCAATTACTAAAAAAAGTTGGGCCAATTATTGCGCCAAGCGCAAATCTACAAAAACAACCATATGCGAAAAATATATCGGAGGCACGCGCATATTTTGGAGATACGGTTGATTTTTATGTTGATACGGGATCACATACCGGAAAATCTTCAATAGTTATTGAAATTCATCGGTCATAATAATTACGACAATGCAGAGTGAACGATACACTATCATAGAGCAGCTTGATCTCTCATTTAGGGTTGTTGATGTAATACTTGAGGGTTTAAGTCGTATACATATTGTGGCAGTTCGGTCGGTGGATGATATCGCGCAAGCCGCGAAACATACATATATGACAGACTTAACCCACCTCGGCTTGTTCAGGGTAGGGTCGAGAACGAGACGGGTTGTGCTGGCTTTGAATCCTGATAGCGCGACAACAGTCACCGCAAAAATAACTGTACCGCGTGTGCATCAACAAGAACCGATACGAGAAGGTGAACTTGATTATTTGGTCTTTAAAGGATTATGGAGTTTTTTAAGTGAGTACCGCGAATGGGCCGCGAAGAAAATGAAGGTGACTGACGCGGATATGGTGCTTGCGAATGTCTCAGTCTCGCGGGTGTTTCTTGATGGTAGTCAGGTGCTTACACCAATAGGTTTTAAGGGTAAAGAGTGCACATTGCAGCTTGTCGGTACGTTTGTGCCTCGAAATATACTGCCATTAGTGGAGCGGGCACATCAATTTGGCAGGCAAGTTATGGTAATAGAGCGCGCGAGCGCAATATCGGCCCTACTTGGAAAATCTGATATTGGTTTACATATTGACAGGATGAGCACTCAGATATGTGCGGTTCATGATACCGAAACTAAATTTGTCCGGAGGGTCATGTGGGGCATCGATACAATGGTGAAGCCTGTGGCACATGAGTTTGCTGTAAATATGGAAACTGCCCGCGCGATTGTTGAACGTTATCTAAATAGTCGTGTCTCAAAACAGATGGAGCAGTTGCTAGATACATTAACTAAGAAATCACGCAGTGATCTGCAAAGTGTGGTGCGTACGGCAACGCGCAGGCGTTCTCCTCGTATACTGGTTAATGTTCCGGGACTGGTGTTTAACAGGGCGTTACGTGGAATGAAGGGTGTAGAGCATATGGATTTTGTAGATATTGCCAAGCAGAGAGGTTTTAATGTTATGATGGAGGAGAATGATTTATTGTTAGGCGGGCTTCAGGTTGCGCCAGATTATCTCTTGCTCATTAGCAGTAATCTATTCAGTCAACACTACGAATTGTTGAACCATATGCTGCAGAGACGTTCTCGATGGCTTATTCCCCACATGTGAAGGAGTTGGTTGAAAAATGTAAGCCGAAAGCGTAGCACTTTTCAATACCAAACCTTTATCCTGAGTTAATCGAGGGATTACATAAATTATGGCAAAAACAGAACAAAAACTATTTCTAAAACCGGATGATGATATTGATGTAGTTATAAAGAAAATAACTTCATCGCGCGCCGGGCACATCATTTTACGCATTCCTGAGAATTCTGTACTGCGCTCCTCAGCAGACAATTTTCACACCATTAAAGATGAGGTGTCTCGTGCAAAAAAGAAACTACTGATAGAATCGATTGATCCTTATATTGAAGAAATGGCGACACTTGCCGGCATTGATTCAATCAACCCTATTTTTGGTAAGAATGAGCGTCTTATTTCGGATATTATTCCAAGGTCAGGGGTACCATCGGTACGAAAATATCATGCGACAAAACGTATGTCATCTGAAACAGAAAGAGAAGAAGCATTCTCATCTTTCTTTTCACATGAGCGTGCTCCCAAGAAACACAAACAGAGGAGAATACGGCGTGAGCGTTCCTATCGTCCTCGCAGTAAAAAGCAACTTGCCTTCTCATTAGCAGTTATAGCATTCATATTAGTTGGTGGTGTTGTGCTCGCCACACGTGTACTGCCGCGTGCGACGGTGGTAGTGCTATTGGAAAAGACGCCGCTTGAATTTAATACTGCAGTTATTGTTTCAAGCGTTGCGTACGAAGTAGACGCAGAAGAAAATAAAGTAACCATTCCCGGTGAGTTACTAACCGCGATACGAAATATTGAAATGCAGTTTCCTGCGAGCGGTGAAGAGATGGTAGAACAAAAGGCGACGGGAGAACTTTATATTTACAACGAATACTCGTCTTCACCACAGACGCTAGTGAAGACGACACGATTTGAAACGCCGGACGGTAAGATATACCGACTCGATGACCGTGTAATAGTACCGGGCGTAACGGTGGATGGAGGAGTGATTACACCATCATATATTAAAGTGTCGGTTACCGCAGATAAGCCAGGTGAAACGTACAATATACAACCGGACCTTGATGAGGTATGGAATATTCCAGGATTTAAAGAGGCGGGACTAATGGAACGATACCGTGGATTTTATGCAAAGCCGGTGCTTGCAATGACTGGCGGATATATGGGTACCGCATTTGTACCAACCGAGAATGATATTTCGGAAGCACGGAAGAAAGTGGTAGCAGCACTACGCAATTCACTGCTCGCTCAGATGCTCGTGGTTGAGTCACGTGAACTGCAGTTATTAGAAGGCAGTGAGCGTTTTGCAGTACTCCGCGATGAAATAAAAATTGATACGGGTGAAGCGGGAACGTTCAGATTTTTTGCTGAAGCAGAAATGCAACGTATCGTCTTTCAGGAAAGCGTTCTTGTGAATACACTGCTGGACGGTCTTGTGTCACCGCTTGATTATGATTTTCGCATTATTGAAAAAGATTTCACCTATCAGGATATATTACCAGACTGGGACGTGGGAAGTCTTACGTTCGTCATCGCAGGGTCATTTTATGTGGAGCCAGACGTGGAAAGTAGCACTATTAAAGCACAACTATTGAATCAAGATGAGATGATGATCAGGTCTATTATTTTTACTATCCCCGGTCTTAAAAAAGCGAATATCTCACTCTGGCCTTTTTGGGTGAAGCGTGTTCCTAATAATTCTGAAAAAGTCACCGTTGAGCTACAGTGAGCGTTATTGCATCGTAGTTTTAGCTATTTGTGCTTCTGCATAAGTAGTGTAGGGTAACAGGGTTGACCTGTGCCTGCTTTATTACTACAATAATCCCACTGTATGGCAGACCCAGATAAAATACTGAAAGTAGAGGGATTCGTGGAAGAGTCGTTACCCGGCCTGCTTTTTAGGATTACCATAGATACTTCGGATGGTGAAAAAAAGACGGTATTGGCGCACCTTGCGGGAAAGATGAAACTGTACCGCATCAAGGTGGTTCCGGGGGACACTGTGTTGATTGAGATGTCTAGTGCAACAGATGAGCGTGGTAGAATCATAAGGCGTTTGTAATTCTATGAAAGTTCGTGCATCAGTAAAAAAAATATGCAAAGATTGTAATACCGTCCGCCGTAAAGGACGGGTCTATGTTATTTGCAAGAAAAACCCGCGTCATAAACAGAGACAAGGATAACTATGCGTATTGTTGGTGTTAACATTCCTGATAATAAGATGATAGAAATAGCGCTTACGTATGTGCACGGTGTTGGGCGTGTCTCTGCGCGCGATATTTTAACCAAAGCAAAGATTGCATATGATAAGCATGCAAAAGATTTATCAGCAGACGAAGTAAATGTACTGAAGAAAATCCTCGAAAAAGAATATCGTGTTGAGGGAGAATTGCGCCAGATAGTACGGCAAAATATCAGTCGGCTAAAAGATATACAGTCATATCGTGGTACACGGCATAGTCGTAACTTACCGGCACGAGGCCAACGCACAAAAAGTAACTCACGTACGGTTCGTGGGAATGTGCGAAGAACAGCCGGAAGCGGTAAACGCAAAGTAGAGTTGAAATAGTATGGGTAAAAAACAAGTTGCAGAAAAAACAAAAGAGCAGGTTGTGGCGGAAGCGCGTCTTATTGAAGAAAAACACGCACAGCGTGTTAGTAAGTCTGCCAAAAAACGCTATGAAAAAGGGAAGGTGTACATTAAAGCATCATTCAATAATACCTTTATTACCGTAACGGATATGGACGGTAATGTTATTACATGGATGACTGCAGGGTCTCTCGGATTCTCCGGTCCTAAAAAAGCAACACCGTTCGCCGCTGCAAAAGTAGTAGAAGCAATTGCGGAAAAACTTCAACGTACAGGTCCGTTTGAAATAGAAATATACTTAAAGGGTGTTGGGAGTGGACGGGACTCTGCGGTGCGCACGTTTGGTGCAAAAGGATTTACCATTACCGCAATAAAGGACATTACACCTATTCCACATAATGGTCCGCGTGCCAAAAAAGTACGTCGAGTATAAAATGAAAAGAATTAAAGAAAAAAAAGAACGAGCACTTGGAACAAAACTGTTTCTAAAAGCAGAACGGTGTAATTCACACAAGTGTGTTATGATACGGCGCCCGTACCGTCCGGGGGAACATGGACAAAAGCGTCGTCGTGCTATTTCTGATTTTGGTAAACAACTGCAGGAAAAACAAAAGATCCAGTTAGTGTATGGGCTTACGAATCAACAGATGCGAAGGTTGTTTCGCGGGCATTCGGGTAATCCTGACGCTATTATGGTAGAGTTGGAGAAACGACTTGATCGCGTGGTGTACTTGCTTGGATTTGCGGCATCGCCGCGCATTGCGCGTCAGCTTGTTTCGCACGGTCATATTTTAGTTAATGGACGAAAGATTACTTCAGCTTCTTACAAGGTGCGTGAAGGAAATGTAGTAAGTGTCAGACCCCAGTCACGGGAACGTAAAGTGTTTAGTGATGTACAGGAGTATTTTAAAAAACATGAAGTTCCCACATGGCTCAGTCTGGATAAGAGTGCATGGGAAGGAACATGCGTCAGTAAGCCATCGGGAGAAACTTTGGTTTCATTTGATATTAACTTGGTCGGTCAATATTATATGCGTTAAAAGAAATATACAATGCATTATTCATATTTAGTCGATACAGTCGGCATTAAGACGGTAGAAGAGAAAGGCAATAAGGGTGTTTTTCATATTGAGGGGTTGTATACCGGTTATGGGATTACGCTCGGCAACGCGTTGCGTCGCGTACTGCTGTCATCCTTGCCTGGTGCAGCAATTTCTCAAGTCCGTATTAACGGAGTGAAGCACGAATTTTCTACAATTCCCGGTATGCAGGAAGATGTTATTGCATTCACATTGAACTTAAAGCAGGTTCGTTTTCACTTTCACGCAGACGAGCCCCAAACGTTGAGTTTGAGGGTAAAGGGAGTGAGTAATGTAACAGCGGGGGATATTGCTTCTACATCACTGGCAGAGGTGATTAATAAAGACCTGCATATAGCTACGCTCACCAATAAAAAAGCAGAACTTGATATGGAGATAGTAGTTGAAAAAGGACTCGGTTACGTACCAGCAGAGTCACGGCGCATGGAACGTGTGCCGGTCGGTGCTATTATGCTCGACAGCATATTTTCTCCGGTCCGTAATGTGCAGTTCAAAATAGAAGACATGCGTGTCGGTGAGCGGACGGACTTCAATCGTCTCAGGATTGAAGTTGAAACTGATGGGTCTATTACACCATCTCGTGCAATTCATCGTGCAGCAAATATTCTTAGAGACCACTTTGATCGTGTTGCGGGTATTATTCCTTCTGAAAAGGAAGGGGACTTATTGAAGACGAAAAAGCCTGTGAAAAAAACAACTAAGAAAGCGACAAAGAATACTGCCACCGCTACAAAGAAGACCAAGAAAAGCGTGACGAAGAAAAAATAAAGAACATCGTATATTGTTTTAATGAAGCATTTAAAGAAGGGTAGAAAATTTGGGAGAGAACGTGGTCAGCGCCGCGCATTTATGAAAGGGTTAGCACATAACCTTATTCAGCGTGAGCATATTATAACGACTGAGGCACGTGCGAAAGAATTGCGTCCCTTTGTAGAACGACTGGTAACATACGGAAAGAAACAGAATCTTGCGGGGTTGCGGATGCTGTTGAAGTACTTGCCAAAAACAACTGCGTACAAGATGCAGCATAATATAGCACCACGTTATGAGGATAGAAAGGGTGGATACACACGTGTAGTAAAACACGCTGAACGGAGAAAGCAGGATGGTGCTAAGAAAGCAACTATAGAATTTGTATAATACCCATACGTTTAAACAAACATGACAGATCATATTATTGATGCGAACGGCAGACGGTTGGGGCGTATCGCGACTGAAGTGGCGTTGATTTTGCAGGGTAAGCATAACGCTTCATATGACCCGCGCCTGCCGGGTGATGATAAGGTAATAGTGAAAAATGCAAAGCAGATTACGATGAGTGGGAATAAAGAAGATACAAAAATATACTATAGTCACACTACGCAGTTCGGTCACTTGAAAAAGCGAAGCTACCGTAACGTTTTTCGCAGAGACCCCGCATGGGTTATTCGTCACGCGGTTTACCTTATGCTACCGAAAAATCGATTAAGAAAGGATCGTATGAAACGGTTGACGATAGAAATATAATATGCCGAAAAAAACAGATAGCAAAGCGAAAAAAAAGGTTGGTAAAGCGGATAAGGTAAGTAAAACGAGTAAAGAGAGCAAAACGAGTAAAGAGAGCAAAACGAGTAAAGAGAGCAAAACGAGTAAAGAGAGCAAAACGAGTAAAGAGAGCAAAACGAGTAAAGAGAGCAAAACGAGTAAGGAAAAGTACATTGAGGGTATAGGCAGACGTAAAACAGCCGTTGCGCGTGTGCGTATTTATCCTGCGTATAAAAAAGAGGACAGTATTATAAATGACCGTGCGTACACTGAATACTTTCCGCTACCTCGACAACAGCAAACGATATACGCTCCATTTAAAGTAACGGATGTTGTACTGAAAATGACGGTGCGTGTAGTCGGTGGCGGTATAAATGCCCAGGCAGAGGCAGTACGGATGGGACTCGCGAGAGCACTCGTAATACACGATGAAACACTTCGTGTAAAGTTAAAACCACACGGATATTTAACGCGAGATGCACGTATGGTGGAGAGTAAGAAACCTGGACTTCGCAAAGCTCGCCGCCCTCAGCAGTGGAGGAAGCGATAGTTTTAAAAGCTGCGCTATACTTATATTATGGCTCAATTCGTCATACAGGGTGGAACTCCATTACATGGCGATATACGGCTTTCTGGTGCAAAGAACGCCGCGTCTAAAATGTTGATAGCATCACTCCTCACCGACGAGGAGTGTGTTTTTGAAAATTTTCCACGCATCGGAGATACTAACATAACGCGTGAACTATGCGAGGCAATCGGTAGCCGTATTGTGGTTGAGGGATCTCGACTTCGTATTGTAACACCGACTTTGAGCACTACTACCGTCGGAGCATTGAGTCGGCGAAATAGAATTCCAGTATTAGCGCTCGGAGCACTGTTGGGGCGTGCGGGAGAAGCCGAGGTGCCGTTCGTTGGTGGAGATAAGATTGGTCCACGCCCGATTGATATCCATATACAGGCATTGACACAACTTGGTGCAACAATAACAACTGGAGAACAATCATATCGCGCAACAGTTTCCGGCCGTCTACGTGGCGCAAATATCACATTTCCGTATCCAAGCGTTGGCGCTACAGAAAATACCATATTTGCATCGGTATTTGCTCTTGGTAGAACGGTAATTCGTAATGCAGCTATTGAACCGGAAATACTAGACCTTATTAAGCTGCTTCAAAATATGGGAGCGATCATCGAACTCGGCACTGACCGGCGCATTATGATAGAGGGCGTTAAGCACTTGCGTGGAGCGCATCATACTATATTACCTGACCGTAATGAGGCAGTTTCATTTGCCTGTCTCGCTATTGCAACAAAGGGAGATGTTATTGTTAAGGGTGCGGTGCAGGATCATCTGGTAACATTTTTAAATACCGTACGGCGTATTGGCGCAGAGTACGAGGTATTGCATGACGGAATTCGTTTCTGGTGCCCGGGTTCATTGCGTGCCGCACATATTGAAACTGATACACATCCTGGTTTTATGACCGACTGGCAGCAACCATTAGTAGTGGCGCTTACCCAAGCAAAAGGCCGTTCAGTGGTGCATGAAACAGTATATGAAGATAGGTTTGGATACGCCGAGGACTTGAATTCAATGGGTGCACGTATTAAAGTAGGAACAGAATGTTTAGGAGATATTTCTTGCCGTTTTAAAGACAAAATATGTTCCCATACTGCACTTGTAGAGGGACCAACAGAATTACACGGCACAGAATTGCGCGTACGGGATATTCGTGCAGGTATAGCACATGTAATAGCGGCACTTACCGCTCATGGTACGTCCACTATTGATAACATTGAGGAGCTTGACAGAGGTTATGAGCGAGTTGATGAACGATTACGGTATATCGGCGCGCAGATTAAGCGAGTATCTGAAAACTAACACCTAACACCTAAAATCTAAAACCTATTATATGTTTACTCGTCGGTTGGGAATTGATCTAGGAACTACCAATACGCTCGTATTTTTGCCGGATCGGGGGATTATTATTAATGAACCAACAGCAGTAGCATTGCGCAAACCTGATAATTCGGTGCTCGCAGTGGGAGCAGAAGCAAGGGAAATGGTGGGTAGAACACCTGACAATATTGTAACGTACCGACCGCTCAGAGAAGGTGTTATTGCTGACTACTACATTACGCAGCGGATGTTGAAATACTTTATCGCGAAGAGTATCGGCACATTCAATTTTTTTAAACCAGATGTAGTTATTTCAGTACCGGCAGGAATCACTTCAACTGAATTTCGCGCGGTTATGAATGCCGCGAAAGAAGCTGGTGCGCGTGACGTGCATTTGGTAAAAGAACCATTGCTCGCAGCGCTCGGCGCTGGAATTCCTATACATTCTTCCAGGGGCAATATGATTGTGAACCTCGGTGGAGGAACAACTGAGGTAGCAGTCATTTCGCTCGGGGGTATCGTTGCGTGGTCAAGTTTGCGCGTAGCGGGAAACTTGTTTGATGCATCAATTACCGAGTATATTAAAAAGAAGTATAATTTAGCAATTGGTGAGGCAACGGCTGAGAATATTAAAATTACTGTTGGTACAGCATTACCAGGAAAAGAGAAACTTGAAATGAAAATCAGGGGTCGTGATCTGGGAAGCGGCTTGCCTAAAGATTTAATAGTGAACTCTAATGAAGTTGCCGAAGCGATTAATTCACACCTCGTGGATATTGTTAACGAAATTCAGTCAGTGTTTAATGTTACGCCGCCAGAACTTGCGGCTGACATTATGGAAAAGGGAGTCATTCTTTCGGGTGGTAGTGCACAATTGAGAATGTTTGACGAATTTTTAAAACGTTCATTGGGCGTTACTGCATACCGTGCACAAGAACCCTTTTTCTGTGTAGCAAAAGGAACCGCAACTATTTTGAACCACTTAGATATCTACAAAAAAACTCTCTTGACGCAGCGTTAATGATATTTGGACACGAGGACAAGGTAGCACTCTTTACCTCGCTTGCACGGCAGAATGCGTTGAAGCACGCGTACCTGTTTTTTGGCGATTCACAGGTTGGAAAATATCACTTTGCACGGCATCTTGCATACTTCTTAGAGTATGGAGTTTTTGCCGTTAGTAACAAACCGTTCATTGATACGATACTGGTTGAACTGCAGGATGATAAGAAAACTATTGGCATTGACGAAATCAGGCAGTTGCGCGGCTTTTTATTTCAGAAACCGTTTAAATCACAACGCCGACTGATTATTATCAATGACGCACATTTACTTACTGTAGAGGCGCAGAGCAGTATGCTTAAGTTTGTTGAGGACGCACCCCCTCACGTAACCTTTATTTTTATTGCGGGGGATCCATATGTACTGATTTCTCCGCTTGCCTCGCGGTTGCTCCATGTGTATTTTGCACGTGCATCTGAATTGGAGGTAGTAACATTTTTACAAAAGCATCATGGTGTCGCTAAGCAGAAAGCGCAGAAAATTGCTCAACGGTCATTCGGTAGGATTGGGAGAGCGGTAGCATTACTTGATACAGTTGAAAATGAAGAGCAGTCCGTAGCGGAGTGGGTTGGCGACACTATTATAGAACTTTACCTGCGAGATAAAAAAGGTAATGCGCAAACGATTATGTGGTTACTGGAAAAAGAAATGATGCTGCACCGCTATCCATTGAATCAAAATCTACAGCGTAAAGTTATTGAGGAACGCATACGGTAATGGGTGGTCTTCTATTGCGATTAATAGTAATAGCCGGTGTTGTTGCGGCAGTATACTTTGCCGCAACGGGTGAACATATTACGAGTTTGCTTGGCGAGAACTCGTTTGTGCAGGAAATAGGGGATTCTCAGGCGGCGACTCGTATAAAGGAGACGATACTGGCAATTGTGCCGGGCATTAGCACGGATGAGGAGACAGATGTGGTTTCTGGCGGCACTACGTCCGGAGAAGGCGATAGTTCAAGTGCTATACAGGAAGAAGTAGATACGGTAAAAAATCCGCTTAAGGAACTATGGGAGAAATTCAAACCGGACCTAATACCTGACATGGAGGTAGCAACATCTTCCGAAAAAACATTTAAGACACAGGCGGGGCCGCTTCCCGGGTACACCGCTGTCTGTTTTCCGACAGTCAAACGGGTTTGTACTGTCGCAGAGTGCCGCACGGCAAAAATTGGTGCAATATTTACATTGGTAAATCGCGATGACCGCACACTGGCATTGTGCGGTTCTGATGGCTGTGAAGTATATGATGTACGGTACAATGTGAGCGGTGCGTATGAACAGTACCGGCCGGAGAAATCCATCGGATTTCTCTTTACGAAGGAAAATAGTTTACCCGGTGCAGTGGAGCGCACCGAATATATAGCCGTTGCGTTGGAGGGTATCCAGACTACTCTGTACGCGGGGTACTGTTTAGAAAAGTAACCACTCCAACATTGTAATATTAGGGGTTTTATTGATTAAGTTTTCTGCTACGATATACTGAAAGAAATGGATACTATTGAACGATTTAAGGAACAGGCACGTCGTATCATTGAAACATTTCAACAAGAAGTTAAAGGCGTGCGTGCAAATCGTGCAAGTACTGCACTGGTTGAAGATATTAAGGTTGACTACTATGGAACACCGACGCCTATGAGTCACATCGGTTCTATTCACATAGTGCCGCCGCGCGAAATTCAGATTCAGGTATGGGATAAAGACGCTGTACAGAGTGTGGTACAGGCGATTGAGTCGTCTGATCTGGGATTGTCTGCGAGCGTGGAAGATCAAGTCATTAAAATATACTTACCGGAGCTTAGTAAGGAACGGCGCGAAGAACTTATAAAACATATTAAAAAAGTTGTAGAGCGGTTTAAAATTCAGGTGCGTACGGGGCGTGATGAATACAATAAGGAGATTGAAAAATTATTTGAGAAGAAAGAAATTGGTGAAGATGATAAATTTCGTCTTAAAGAAGAATTACAGGAAGTAACCGAGGAAACTAATAAATCAATAGATGAAGTCTTGAAACATAAAGAGGAAGAAATTAACCAATGATTATACTTATTATTATTATCAGTTTATCGCTGCTTATTATTGCCCATGAGCTTGGGCACTTTTTTGCTGCTAAGTTATTTGGAGTTAAGGTTGAAGAGCTTGGGTTTGGTTTTCCACCGCGGTTAGCTGTTAAAAAACATGGGGAAACCGAATACAGCATTAATGCACTGCCGTTTGGTGGATTTGTTCGACTGCACGGAGAGGATGGTACAGAAACAGAAGGTGAGCATATTGATGTGAAACGCAGTTTTGCCAATCAGCCCGCGTGGCAGCGTGCGAGCATTATTCTCGCCGGTGTTATTGCCAATGTGTTAGTGGGTTGGCTGCTTATCAGCGCAATATTTATGGTTGGCGCGCCGCAGCATTTGGGAATTGCTAGTGTGGTTGAATCGTCACCTGCAGCTGAGGCCGGTTTACGACCGGGTGATATCGTGACCAAGGTTGTCTATGAAGATGCAATACTCTCCGATCCCATTACTGCTGACGCACTCATTAGTTTTGTCCAACAGCACCTTGGGGAAACCTTTGTGTTGACCGTTCAGCGTGGAGATACAATGCAAACTACGTCGGTGACAGGGCGTGAATATCCACCGGAAGGGGAAGGAAGCTTGGGTGTGAGCTTAGTCGATATGGGAATACCGCGCACCTCAGTATTCCAGAGCTTCATCAAAGCTGCAGAGACAACAATAATGACACTCACATTAATTGTTGCTGGGTTTTATAACCTCTTCTCACGTATTTTTGTAGACTCGACGGTTCTAGAAACTATAACCGGACCGGTTGGTATTTTCGTTCTCGCGCGCGAGACTGGTTCTATTGGATTGGTGTATTTAGTGCAGCTGGTAGCGCTTATCTCACTGAATCTTGCGGTGCTCAATGTGGTCCCTTTTCCGGCACTTGATGGTGGTAGATTCGTTATGGTGTTGATCGAGAAGATAAAAGGGTCACCAATTTCACGTAAGATACAGGTTGCGATTAACGCAGTGGGATTTGCATTACTTCTCATTTTAATGATCGTGGTTACTATTCAAGATATTGGACGGTTGGCAATGTAGGTATTTAGTTGACCCCGTAACCCGTATAGCCTTTAATAAAGGTATATATGCGGCAATCAGAGCTTTTTACCAAAACACAGAAGACCTTTCCAAAGGATGAGGTATCTGCAAATGCACGCTTGCTTATCCGTGCTGGATATATTGAAAAACTCATGGCGGGCGTTTTTTCTATGTTGCCGCTTGGTTTTCGCGTGCGGGAAAATATTATGCGGATTATCCGTGAGGAAATGAATGCGACCGGTGCGTGTGAGATTATTATGCCAGCTTTGCACCCAAAGTCAGTGTGGGAAACAACGGGACGCTGGGATGAAATGAAGAGTGTAATGTATCAATTTGGTGAAGGTGAACGTGCATACGGACTTGGTCCTACACACGAAGAGATTATTGCGCCTATAGTACAAAAACATGTGAACTCGTACCTTGATTTACCGATTGCGTTGTACCAGATACAGGTGAAGTTTAGAAATGAAGAACGACCGAAATCAGGACTCTTACGTGGTCGTGAGTTTACTATGAAAGACCTCTACAGTTTTCACACTAATGAGGAATCGCTTAATGTATTCTATGACCGTGTCAAGGAGGCATATCGAGGCATTTTTAAGCGTGTTGGACTAGGCGATACAACATATCTTACGTTTGCATCGGGCGGCAGTTTTTCTCAGTATTCCCATGAATTTCAAACGGTTTCTGATGTTGGTGAAGATACTATTTATTTATGTAAGGCGTGTAGTGTTGCGGTTAATCATGAGATTATTACGGAACAGAAGGTCTGTCCTGAGTGTAATAGTAATGACCTTGTCAAGAAAAATGCTATTGAGGTCGGGAATATTTTCAAGCTCGGTACCCGTTTTTCTGAGCCGGTTGGGCTCATGTATCGTGATACGGACGGTACACAAAAACCGGTTATCATGGCGTCATACGGCATTGGCGTTGAGCGGCTCATGGGAGCAATTGTAGAAACGTATCATGATGATGCAGGCTTGATATGGCCGCAGGCAGTTGCACCATTTATTGCTCATCTGCTGATTATTGGTGAACAGACGGGTACGTTGAAAAAGTTTGCCGATACTGCATACCAAAGTATGATTGATGCTGGTATTGAAGTTTTGTATGATGACCGTACTAATGTATCAGCGGGAGAAAAATTTGCAGACGCAGACCTTTTAGGGTTACCATGGCGACTAGTAGTGAGCAATTCGACACTTGCAGAAGATAAGATTGAGGTAAAGAAACGTACGGAAAAAGAGAAAAAGCTCATTGCGCTCAAGGAGTTAGCGAAATATATAACAAAATAATTAGTATGTTATTAAAGAAAGTTATTAGCATTGATTTAGGAACGAACGGTGTACGTTGCTATTTAAAGGGTAAGGGTATTGTGGTAGATGAGCCGGCAATTGTAGCGGTGAATAACCGTACGAATAAAATGGTAGCAGTAGGACGAAGTGCGAAAACTATGCTCGATCGTACTCCATCGCACATTAATGCATTACGTCCCATAAACCACGGAGTAATTGCTGATTTTGATATGGCAAAGGAGATGATGCGTGTGTTCTTACGTCGATCTGTTTTTCCGTGGTCATTCTTTACCGATATTGTTGCAACCGTACCCACAAATTTAACCGAAGTGGAGCGCAAGTCGGTAGTCGATCTTTTTAAAGAGAATGGTGCAAGTCGGGTATACCTTTTAGAGCAGCCGCTCGCGGCTGCATTCAGTAACCGGTTGGATATTTATCGTCCGACTGCATACCTCATTGTTGATATTGGTGCCGGTACAACCGATATGGCTATTATGTCCATGAATGGCATTGTAGTATCAAAACGCTTGAAGGTAGCCGGCGACTACTTTAATCATGAGATTATTAAAGGTGTACGTGAGGAATTGCAAATGTATATTGGTGAGCCAACCGCTGAAGACATTAAATTGGCAGTAGGGAGTGCAATACCGCTCACCGGTGAACGGTTGGATATTACCGTACGTGGACGCGATGTTGCGAGTGGTCTTCCGCGTGAGGTAGTAGTGAAAGATACGATAGTGCGATCATGGATAAGCCCCGGTTTAAAGAATATTGAGGATGCACTACACGATCTTATTGAAGTAACACCGCCGGAGCTGGTTGGTGATATTTATAAGAATGGTATATATCTATGTGGCGGCGGCAGCTTACTGCGTGGCATTGACGAATTGTTTAAGAAAAATGTTGGAGTTGGCGTTACTATTATGGACGAACCGCTAACCTGTGTTGTACGCGGGTCCGGTATGATAGCCGAGAATCTTTCTGATCACAAACACCTCGTGGATACTGCAGTGGTGCTTGGTGATCCACGTACGTAGCACTCAATATACATGAAATCATTTAAGCACATCGTCATACCCCTTGTGCTGGTTGCGCTTATTGTATTTATTGTATTTTGGAAGGATGTTACGAATAGTGCGTACCAGCGTATACAGAGTACTGTCGGTAGTATATTTGGAAAAGGTATAGCGTGGGATATTGCTAACCAGCTCACTATGGAAAATCAGCGCCTACGTTTTGAACTAGCACGGGAAGAAAGTGAAGAATCTGAGGATGGATACCTTAATGTTTCTGTGTACTCGCAGTATCCGTTTAATGATAAGGCTACGTTTATTATTAGCGCGGGTAAGGAAGAGGGTGTTGCGATCGGTATGCCAGTACTTACATCGGAACAATTCCTTGTTGGTATTGTTATAAGCGTACGCAAACATCAGGCAGAGATACAAACATTTTTTGATGTTTCTTGGCGAAGCAGTGTTGCTATCGGTACCGCACGAAACAAGGCAGTACTGGAAGGTGGGCAGTCGCCCCGCTTAGAACTTATTGGTCGTACGTACGATATTGAAGAAGGAGACAACGTATTTAATATAGATAGTGACTTTCCGTACGCGCAGTTAGTTGGCTCGGTTGCACATATTACTGATATCCCTGGGAAGCCATGGCGTACAGGGTCTATCAATATTCGATATGATGTAACCAATCTTGTTACCGTGCTGGTTGTAACCGATTTTCCATAACAATGACGACTACTCGGTTGCGCGTATTAACTACCGCATTACTATTTGCACTATTGTTTATCGTACTTATGGTGCTGCAGACAAATCGTGTTTTGGAGATTGTTGGTATAGCACCCAATATATTACTTGCGGTATTGTTGGCGCTTACATTTTCATTGCGTCGTAATGAAGCACTCATCATTGTTTTATCTGCAGTGTCGCTGTTAGTGCTTGTGGCATTGTGGTGGTCGCCATTTTGGGTTTGGGAATTTTTTGCGCTCGGCATTGTTATTATTGGTATCGTGATGGTTCGACCTTTTCTTAGTGGTAACACATTTGTTGATTTTGCAATGTATGCGATAGTGGCAACATTCGTGTTTTATGGACTGCTGCATACTTTGAAACTGACAAATGTACCTTGGTTGGTGATAGCAGGGGAAGCGCTCTATACGGTATGTATAGGTGAGATTTTTCTCTTACTCTTTAAAAGAACTAATCGTATATGAAACAAGAAATACCAAGTCTTGAAGATATACTGGCAGATGGGTCAACTGAGGATAACATGCTGGAGGTACCGCTTACCGGTAAAATCTTCAGTACATTTTTAGCAATTACCGTCACTATAGCGCTCGTTATCGTTGCGCAGCTGTTCAATATAGGAGGCGTACAACGCGATCTATACCTAAAGAGCGCGCAAGCAAATATGACGCGTGCTGATGTTGAGCCGGCACCGCGCGGTATTATCAAGGATAGATTTGGTAATCCGTTAGTACGCAATGAACCTGCATTCCGTGCATTCATATCTTTTAAAGGGTTACCACATGATGCAGTAGAGCGTGAAAGTGCGCTTCAAGCTATTGCTGATATTATTGGCAATAGCTATGGAGACATTATTGATATGCTTGAGAATCATGACTGGCGGCTCGGACGTCTTTTGCTCAGTGCAAATCTATCGCACGATGAGTTAATAGCGTTTTCTATAAAACAGATACCGGGGATTGATATTGAACCTGGATTTATGCGAGTCCCGGCACATCAATTTGCATTCAGCCACCTTCTTGGTTACACCGGTCTGGTGGCACAACAGGATCTTGAACGTTCTCCGCAACTTACCCTTGAAGAGGAAATAGGAAAAAGTGGTTTGGAGCTATTCTATGATGACTTGCTGCGCGGTATGAGCGGTCAGCAAATATCGGTACTTGACGTACATAGCGAGGTGCAGGAGACTTATATCGTTCGAGAACCTTCAATTGGGGAAGATGTGTATACGTTTATTGATGGAGAACTACAAATGTATTTGTATGAACGACTTACACAGCAGGTGCAGGCATTCGGTAATAGTGGCGCTGTAGGTGTTGCAGTGAATCCGCAGAACGGAGAGGTACTCGCACTTGTAAGTATTCCAAGTTTTGATACGAATCGTGTTGCTGACTTTCTTAATGTGTCGGGGGAGCCACTCTTTAATCGCGCGGTGAGTGGAAGGTATAATCCTGGGTCAACCATCAAGCCGTTGGTTGCGGTGGCAGCGCTGGAAGAGCAGATTGTTGACCCTGAAGATTCATTTTTCTCTTCAGGGTCTTTGCGTATACCGAACCCGTACTATCCAGACAAGCCGTCAATTTTTCTCGACTGGAAACCGCATGGGTGGGTGAATATATATTCTGCACTTGCAAAGTCAAGCAATGTATATTTTTATATTGTAGGAGGAGGTTTTGAAAGTACAGATGGTTTAGGTATTCAGGTGCTACGCCAGTGGTGGCAGTTGTTTCGTCTTGATAAGCAGACCGAAATAGACCTTCCAGAAGAGAAGGTGGGATTTCTACCGAGCGCTGAATGGAAGCGTAAACGGGAAAATGATCCATGGCGTGTAGGAGACACGTACAATGTGAGTATCGGCCAGGGGGATCTTACCGTGACACCGCTTGAGCTCTTGAACTACGTCTTGGTTATTGCAAATGGAGGCTCTTCCTATAGGTTTAATGTGGTTCAACGTGAGCCGGAAGTTTTGAGTACTATTGCAGAATACGTCGATACTGCTTCATTTGAAGCAGTTCGGCGCGGGATGCGTGATGCGGTTGCGAAGCAGTATGGTACTGCATACATGCTTTCTGATGTGCCAATGGACATTGCAGGAAAAACGGGTAGCGCACAGGTGGGAAACGGTAAAACAAATGCATTATTTATTGGATACGGTCCGTTTGAAGAACCTGAAATTGCTCTCTTAATCATTATTGAAGACGCACGTGAGGGAAGCTTAAACGCGACACCAGTAGCCAGAGATACTTTTTTATGGTACTATGAGCATCGGATGGGCACAGAAGCCCGTTAAATTTTTATTATTGTTATG
>SDBV01005263.1_pt1 | contig 18315 bp, 29 predicted proteins | sample 2277081 | NCBI WGS metagenome assembly SDBV01 (sample SAMN10402039, study PRJNA504765) | marine sediment metagenome | isolation source: marine sediment core GS10_PC15, 223 cmbsf | place: Arctic Ocean: Southern Knipovich Ridge | collected 2010 | reverse complement strand
TAGATGGAAGGAATGGAATTACATCAATCTATACAACAGATTTCTCACTTCAAGACCTTGATCATGCAATAGATAGACATGGAAAAACATGGACAAAAATAAATAACATTTGGCAGAAAGACTTTGTAATGCCTGATTTAAGTTGCACAAAAGCAACTTACTTGGGATATGATAGATATTGTCCAGAGTTTAATGTAATGAAACAATATCAAGCAGATATGGGAAAACAATTCTTCGATGGTTCAAAGATTAAAAGTGAACTCACAGAACCGTTTGCGTGGGAATTTCCTGATAGAGATAGAGATCGTCTAGCAGGAACACAATTGGGATAATCCCGACACTTTTTATTTTAATTTCAGGTCACTGATGAGATTACAAATTTCCGAATCAGCAATGTACGTGTCCGTTTGATACGACAGGCAGAACAGAACTTAATAAGTTAGAATATCATAATTCGATAGTTGGAAGTCCTTCACGAAGATCATTTAGAAGAAATTTTAAAGAAAATCAAATCCTTACCGTTAGACCAACAGATTGAAAGAATAAATCAGATAAAACTAAGACTCCATGAACAGAGTCCTTTCAAAAATGAACCAGTAGATTGCGTACTTTGGGTAGAGGGAGATAAAATCAAGGCAAATGATTACAATCCAAACTCAGTAGCACCACCTGAAATGGAACTTTTGAAGATTTCAATTCTTTATGATGGTTTTACACAACCAATTGTAACATATCCAGCAGAAAACATGAAGGAAGTTGTAGATGGTTTTCACAGAAACAGGGTTGGAAAAGAGGATGACGAAGTAAAAAAAAGAGTCTTTGGCTATTTACCAATCACAATCATTAGAAAATCCCAAGAAGATAAAGGAGATAGGATGGCTTCAACAATCAGACATAACAGGGCAAGGGGAAAACACAGCATTGAAGGCATGGCAGAAATTGTTTTGGAATTAAAGAGAAGAAACTGGACTGATAAAAAAATAGCAAAGAATTTGGGAATGGATCAAGATGAAATTCTAAGGCTTTGCCAAATTACAGGTCTTAGAGAAATGTTTGATGACCAAGACTTTACATTAGCATGGGATCTAAAGGATGAACCAGAAAAATTAGGACTTGATGAGTTGGATGTTGGGGAAGAGTCAGAAAATAATTCTTGACAAGAATGTATTCGAAGCAGGAAAAGAAAGAATAGAATTCGTATTTGATAATTTTGAAAGAGTATATCTAAGTTTTAGTGGTGGTAAAGATTCCACAGTAATGCTTCACATGGTTGCAGATGAGGCAAAAAAAAGGAACAGAAAGTTTGGTGTTTTGTTTGTAGACCTAGAAGGTCAGTACGAATACACTATAACACATATCCTAAACTGCATTGAAATGTACAAAGACAACATAGAATTGTATTGGGTATGTCTGCCTTTGCATTTAAGAAACGCAGTATCAGTCTACCAAACTCATTGGCTCTGTTGGGATAATAATGTAAGAGAGGCATGGGTTAGAAATCCACCAGACTGTGCAATCCTAGATGAAAAATATTTTCCGTTCTTTAACAAGGGAATGGAATTTGAAGAGTTTACTCCAAAGTTTGGTGAATGGTATTCACAGGGAAAAAAATGTGCTTGCTTTGTCGGGATTAGAACGGATGAAAGTCTAAACAGGTGGAGAACAATTGCGAATAGAAAAAAGCAGAGGTTCGATGACAAAAGTTGGACAACAAAAATTGAAGATAATCTATACAACATATATCCAATGTATGACTGGAAAACAAGAGATGTTTGGATCTATCAATCAAAGAACAGAAACAAACCTCACAACGAACTCTATGATGTAATGCATAAAGCCGGACTTACACCTTCACAGATGAGAATATGCCAACCATACGGAGATGACCAGAGAAGGGGACTTTGGTTATTCCATCTTATAGAACCTCAAACATGGTCTAGAATTGTTGCAAGGGTAAACGGAGCAAACAGTGGAGCAATGTACATCAACGAGACTGGAAACATAAACGGTTATAGGGCAATTAGCAAACCTGCAAACCATACTTGGAAATCTTTTGCAGAATTATTATTGAATTCAATGCCAAATAGAACAAAGGAACACTTTGAGAATAAAATCTACATCTATCTAAAGTGGCATGAAAAAAGAGGGTACAAAAAAGGAATACCGGATGAAAAAACATACCATGAGGAAACTCATTTGCATTATCCTACTTGGAGAAGAATCTGTAAAACATTATTGAGAAATGATTATTGGAGTAAGGGTCTTGGATTCACACAGCATAAATCAAAAGCATACGAAAAATATTTAGATCTGATGAGAAGGAGAAAAAAGTTAGGTGTTTTAGCATTAAACGAAATAAAAAATCTGAAAAAATGAATCAGCAATGTACGTGTCCGTTTGATACGACTCGATCAACGATAATCTTTTAAACAAAACATGTAAGAATTGCATAATGGCAGAAAAGGATAATATTTTCACTGATGAGTTTCCTGATAATAAAGAAGAGCCATCTGAGTTTACAAAAATACCAGACTTGGGAGATCCAGCAGATGATAAAAAACCAGAAAAAATTGTAATTTCTGATGATGGTATTGGAAAAAAGCATCCAAAAAGAACAGTAGTTATTGTTGGAGCAGTTATAGTTGGAGTAATAATTATGGTGTCTTATTTTGGAGTTGCAGAATTTCTTGAAGGAGAAACATTTGATGCATCTGTTTGTCACTTTGGTGTAAAGTCAGATTTCTTCACAACAAGATGCATGACAGAACAAGAACAAGATATTTCGACAACACTAAATCCACCACCAGTAAAGCCAACAGAAGTAACAAGAAGTGATGGAACACCATTCAAGGATGTCTCAAGCACATCTGACAAGGTAGAGGTTACTAAATCAAAAGATCCAATTGGATACTTTATGGTCACAACTGATGATGACTGGTATGGTGACTTTGTTGATTATAGAAAGATACCAAACAAGATAGAAAAATCCGGTGATCTAAAAGTAAATTTCAGATGCTTTACTGATGAATTTCAAGGAACAAGTACATACTTTGGAACATTCAGGAACCAAATAGATCCAGATCTCACTGTAGAAGTTTACATTAACGGTTTAGAAGTTGAATCACAAACTACAACTGTAAATAAAGCGTTGATATTAGAAGGAAGTTGTTACGGTCATGAGTCATAATGAAAATAAAGAAAAAAATTTTTATGTAGACTGGAAAAATAACGATAAAATATTTGTTCCAATCTATCTAGGAATAGTTGGAATTGCAGGACTGATAATATTTTTAATGTCACATTTCAGTTGACATGATAAATGATGGAATATCATGAATTAGTAAGTATAGATAATTTCCGTACATTCATGAAGAGATCTTATGATTATCTAGATGGAAAATGGGAACCTGAATACAAAAAAGAGGTTACTTTTGTAGGTAAAACTGTCATGCTAAATAGTCAATAATTTTAATTGCTAAGATAATTAGATAATAAAAAATTTGCAAAGTTGGTAGAATGGCATGTAAAGGAATATGCGATCCCTATGATGTAAAGGGAATCGCTATTCGTGATTGGAATTATTATCCAGACCTGAGAAGGTGTTCAACCTGTGATGTAATAATTAACAAAAAGCATTGGGTAATTACAGAGTCAGGAAGAGCCACATGTCCATGCTGTAAATTACAATTAAAGGCTAATTCTAGAGGTAAAAGAGCAAGAGAAAGAAGGCAACAAGAACACTGGAAAAAAATTGAGGCAGTCTAATGTATCAAGATGATTTTCCTCACGAAGAGTATCCGGTTGGAATAATGAAGGTAGGAATATCGAAAACTTCACGATTAAGAGGTCTGGTACAAAGGTATGCAGAGATAGGATTCAGAGATTATGACATGATTGAGATAGCAGGGTTAAGTTTGACCGAATGGAGGGACAAAAAATACCCAATTCCTCAAGGATACAAGGCTTCATGGGGAAGATACCTAAAAAAGCACGATCTAAAATCTAATCCATTCGTAAAATAATGTTTACCCTTGAGGATTAAAAGGGATACTTGTCTCCTTTTCTCGTGTTAAAAGCCAATACCCCTACTGATAGTGATAATAATCGATCTCGTTATGTGTGTCCAAAAGACCCTAAAGTAATTCACTGTCATTGCAGTGCTAAAGAACATACCTGTGGATGGTGCAATCAAACGTGGTAGCCCAAGTCATTGAAATTCCAAAAAAAATAAGGATTCATCCAATTAAGGATGGGATTCCAGATGTACTTTACGGATATGCAAAGCAGGAATTCAAGCCAATTGATAAAAAATTAATTCCTGCAATATCAATTTCAAACAGACCAGATGAAATTAAAAACAAGGATGCGATCATTTTCCCAACAAGACTTGCTGACATTCCAACACCGATAAAAAAACCACAGGTATTAGCAGAAGATGAGGAAAAAATCTCATTCATCAGGGGTAGAAAAGACGAATCAGAGCAACTTCAAGACACATTTGATTATAATTCCGGTGGAGATGATGATGAACAATCAATCATTGTACAAAAGTTAAGAGAACTTGTAATAAGATTTGATAAATTACTTACAAAATATTTAGATCCAGACATACCAACTGGAAGAAAGGCTAAGAAAAAATTCCATGAAGAAAGAGAATTGTTCAGAGTTACAGGTTACAAGGACTTTATCAATTCAATTGATCTAAAGGTAGATGCACTTTGCAATTTCGAAGGTTATCAATTGACACAATTTTGCAAAAAGACAGAAAAAAATTGGTTTAAAGGTAAAATAAAAGATGCATTACAAAACAACTTTTACTCTGCACAAGAAGTTGTCAACTCTGTAATGCAAATTGTAAAAGAAGAAGAGTATGCAGTTCCAAAACGGAGACTTGTTACGAAACTAAAATGAGTTCTAAACAAGAAGTAACAGAAAAAGATTGGAATTATCTTAAATTATTTTGGATTATTAATGTAATTGCACTTGGAGTATTAATCACACTGTCATTCGTTGTACAAGATGCAGAAGCATATTATCATGATGTAGCAATTGTAGGTGACTTTCAAGGAAAGTTTAATCATGCATCAATTATTGCAGAAGGAGATTACACAATTAGTAGTGATAAACACATGTTTACTTTACTTGGAGACTTTGTTAAAGATGGAAGAGATATGACATACAACATCAATTGTATAACAGTTGTAGGAAAATTAGTTCTAGACAGTAAAGAAACAAAAGTTTTCTTGGATTTTGATGGAAAAAAATGTGAATATGGCTACATGTCTTTCGTGTTTGGTACATTTGAAACAACAGACTCAACAGGAAAATTTGCTGGTGTTACAGGTGAAGGAAGAATAAATTTCTACACTAATCATTATGCAAACAATGTCTATGGAACACTGCAAGGAACGTTCAGATTATAATGGGTTCAACTGTAGAGTTCGATCTGTCAAAAAATCATCCATGCATTGTAAATGGATGTAAATTCTTGGCAGGTAGATACCAAGAATATTGTGACAAACATTTGGAAATGGTGATTAGTAGATGAGTGTTGAGGATGGAGATTCAAAGCAACCAAAGTCAGTAATAATGCATCATCTTGATCCGGTAAAAAAATTCCAGATTAAGATGGGAGTCACAGACTTTAACGAAGATTACGATCACTTTTTCCTAATGATGAATAATTTTATCACTCAGATAGGGCACTTTAATGTCTGGTTAAGGAGGGTTTACAGGAGAAATCTCCCACCAAACCCAAAAACAAGATTCAAAATGCCACCTGAATTAAACAAAGAATACGTAGATAAAATCATGCAGATTTGGTACGGTAATGTCTTTCTTGCACAATTGAGAGATAAATATTCACAGATTGAAGATCAAAGAATCATTTACAAACATAGTGAAATGAAACAAGGAGAAGAAATTCTCGATGTAAACGGTAGAGGTGAGATGCCAGCACTAATGCACATGAATCCAAGATCAAAAACAAGAGATGACACTGACCCACGAGTATTATTGCAGGAAAGCATTCGATTCGATGTTGCGTATGATGGATATGATCCAGATCAATTGGCACAGGTATTTGGTTTCAAATATACCTACGTAGATGGGGAAGTCTACATGTTCAACTCTGATGCAGAGGTAATGACATCAGAGGCATTAGTAATGGAAATATCAAGAGAGGTATTCCATAAGTTAATTCGAATTCTGGTAATGGAAATTCTTCCAATGTACTACGAACTAACAGCAGATATTGAAGAGTGTCTTAGTACGTATTCATTAGTTAACAACCTGTTAGAATTGCAGAGCCAAGCAGGAGAAGAGGATTACGTAGTTAAATACTAATGACAACTGAGGAAGAGAAACTAACACGAGAACATGATGAGTTTGTACATCTTAGACAGATTGAACAAGCACCAAAGAATCCTAATGCGTTCATAAATCCATTCAAGGCTTTCATTTATTTTATTATGGGCAATAGAGGCTCCGGCAAGTCAAGTCTTGATGAAGTTATTGCAGAAGAAAATTTCAAGGCAGGACATACAGTATTAGACCTACATAGTGCAGGAAATTATGAGTCAGTTTATTGGGTAATTAACAAAAAATGCAGGGAATATTGGGATAGATGGAAGGTAGAAAATGAAAAGAGACCAGAGAAAGAACGTGAGAAGGAACCATTACACTGTAACTGTGATTCAAGATACAAGACACTCTTAGTTGTTCCAGATTATGTGGAAATTGATCAGGGAATAATTGACACATTCAATGGCAAGTTTTATTCAAAAAGAGAGTGGGCAGAATTAGGACATTTGGAGTATGGAACGATTATCACTCATTCAAATGGAGAAAAGGAAAAAAGGAAACCAATGAAACCTGAATATGTAGAGTGGCTAAAAGTAAGAAAGATACACGTACCAAACAAGGGATACAAGAATAGAGATTTGTTCGTAACAGATCTCACTGAAATCATGATAATGGGTAAGAATGAAAGAAGAATAATTACAACTAATCCAATATTTTACAGGGAAATGAATCATAAATTATTAATCCTAGAAAAATGGTTAAGAGAACTACCAGAAATCATACGTTCTAACTTCAAGACAAATACACCTAGATCAGTTGCAGATCAACGTGGATTAGAGAAACCAGTACCATTTGGACAATGGACGGTACAAGAAAAGAACTCACACAGGGTTACAATACTAATGAGGGAATTCGGTTCGCTTGTTGCATCAATGTTAACAGAAGAACGTAACCAAGTTATTGTAAAGAAAGCAGTGTTCGCACTGGTAAAGATTTGTCGCCACTTTCACGTAAGTTTAGTAGGAGATATGCAACGAGGTGGCGATGTGCTGAAAAATGTAAGAGATCAAAGGGACTTCTTCATCTGGAAGCAATCTAACATAGACATTGTACCGGAAGATTACAATTGGTTACGTGTAATGATAAAAGAATTCAGAGAGAAAGTTATTGAGAAAGTAGGAATAGGTTATGCACAAAGATTGTATCCAAACATGGAAGATCTACAACCAAACCAAATGTATGTTCTATATCCAAAGAAGAATGAAAGAGGAAACATATTCAAACTATTCAATGTACGAATGCCGGAGTTCCATCATCATTCAGCAGATGATGATTTCGAAGAAGATACAGGACTGATCAAAGAGACAGTAAACAACAAAGAAAGAGCAACATGGAGGTTCGTTGACAAGAAGAAAGATGGTGAGATGGTTGACTCTGCAAAGGATCAAGTGAATGAAGATAAGAAGGTCAAGGACACAAACATGGAAAGGATATTCAATATGACCATAGAGTTAATGAATCATCCAGACCCTAGCAAAAAAATGAAAGCAAGAGATGTATTTGATCATGTAACATCACTAGGACTTGCACCTGATGGTTGGACTTTCTCTGCCTATTCCAAATGGTATCAGAGATTAAAGAAACAAAGAGTAGTTCCATCATCCAAATGACCCACCTTTTTGCAGAATATTTTAACCAAGAAACAACAAGTCCAGTAGAACTTGTGCTGTAGTTAACTGAACAAAGTATAATGATCAACAGTTGATCTAATCAAGATCTAACATTGATCTGTTGTTGATCATCACTCACAAAAGAAACCAACATGTACGTGTCAATTGGATTCCGACAATTCCCCTTCGTTTCCTTGTCGTTTAGGCGTGTCGTGGTGTCGCTTTTTAGGAAGGTGCAGAATAGATCGGTGCGACACGACAGCGACAAAAAAACATTATACTTACCCCTGCTTTGTCGTTTTGTCGTTTGTCCAATTAATAAATTTCGGGAAAGTGGTTCCACTATTAATGATCCAGACATATTTATCCGAACGCACCTGCGTGTGCAAATTTTGATCTTCTTTTCAGTAAAGGTGATCTCCTTTTGATCAAAAGGGATCAGTTGGTACTAAGTTTGATCATGTGTCACACAAAACTCTCTCATGAAACATGAAATTTTCAGAGCAATGGGTAAATTAAGTTTGGCTTGTTTCATTTAAGAAGTTCAGGCTCAAGTTCCTCCAATGTCAAATGATCAAAAACTACAATCACCACTAGAATCTACAAAGTACACTCTGATCACAGATCCTAAACTTCTTGACAAGATCAAATTAGAAGAAGCAGATGCTTTGAAAAATAAACTTCAAGTATTGTACATTGCACCAAATGAAACTGAAGAAACTTTTGACCAAGAAATACTTTCAAAGAGTGGACATGACCTAAAGCAATCAGCAGAAAGCGTTGGACAACTAAGAGCAATCGAAGTTGCAATATGGTTTGATGATCCAAACAAAGATAGTCCAAACTCTAACGAAAGGATTCACAGAAGAATCATCAACGGTAGACATCGTTACAGAGCAGACCCATCATGGAGAAGAGAGTATTATGACTTCTCAGGTTTTGCTACAAAGGATGACAAACTAAATCCTATACTTGAATACAATCTTGCAAAGGGACACTTCGACATGCAGAAGAAAGCAACAAAAGGAGAACGAACTGTATGGGCAAGAAACATGTGTGTACTTGCAATGAAGAATGGAATACCAGTTGCAGATTGTTGTAATTGGGTTGTTAAGAAAGCAAGAGAACAAGGAATCTCAAATGAGAATTCTATCAGAGAAGTTTGTGAAGATAAGTTCAAGAACGTTGAAATGAAAAGCAGAAAGCAAGACAAGACCTTTGAATCAAAAGGAAAGGACACCAAAGAAATTAAGAAACTAAAGAAGGTTGCAGGAGAAAAGTATCAAGATATGGAAGCAACCAAACTAAAGATGGAAAATGAAAACACTCAACTTCAAAAAGAAATCATTGGTCTTAGAGAAGATAACACAAAGAAGAATAACGTTCAAGAAGATCTACAACAACAGTTACGACTGGTTGCCAATATCGAACAAGAACATATCTGTAAGTGTGGAATAAAGTCAGAGATGAAAGTGGATGCAGGTTCAGGGAAGGTATTAGTTTCTATAAAGAAATGACTTCCAACATTAATTTTTTTACTAATACAAGAGTATCAGCAATCCATTGTGGAGTAGGATTTCTGTTCCTATTTGCTTCAGCATTTTGGGCACAACAAATTCAATTGATTTGGGCAACAACAATCATTGCAGGATTCTTTCTATTACTTTCACTATTTTTTATTATGAGGGAGTATGATAAGGAATATGAGCAAGTCAAGCAGTTGTAGAAGCGATAACTGTAAGGACTGCAATGATCCTAATTGTAACCATCACTGTCATTATATTCAAGGTGGAGAACGCAAAGAATTGATTGCACCGATGTAATGGGTCGCACAACAACCAAATTTACTTGCAAAGGAATTTGTAAACAATATCATACTAAAACAAAATACCAAAAACCAGAGAATGCATTCTGTCCTAGTTGTTCATTATTCATAGAGTGGGAAGGAATTCATTGTCCATGTTGCAACTGTAAACTAAGAAGGAGACCACGATCAACTTCAAAAAACAGTACAGTTAATTATCGAAAAAAAAAAGGGATTCGTGTACCAATGAAAGTAGATTTCTTGAACAGCAAGAAAAAGTATAATGTTTTTTACGCAGATCCAGCATGGGAATATAAAAATAAAAAAACAGGTGGAGGAATGAATTCTGGTGCTTCATCCAAATACAAAACAATGTCAACTGATGAGATCTGTGAAGTACCTATAAGAGATCACTCAGAAAAGAACTCAGTTTTATTTCTCTGGTGTACGACTCCATTAATTCAGGAAGGCTTTAGGGTCATGGAAGAATGGGGATTCAAGTACAAGACTATGATAGTTTGGATAAAGGAATCAAAAGATCTGGATGTTACAGGTTGGGGATTCTGGTTTAGGACTGCTACTGAGGTTTTGTTGCTTGGAGTCAAAGGAAAGGTAGAGGCATTTCATTCATTAAGAACAAATGTAATCAGGCATCAAAAAATGGGTCACTCTGTAAAGCCGGATATTTTCAGAAAGATAATAGAGGAATCTACTACACAATTTGGTAAAAAAAGAAAGATGATCGAACTTTATGCACGAAGCCATCCTAACAAGAAAGAGTATAAAAGAAAATGGTCGTATTATGGAGATCAATATCATTAGCGTTATACCAAATTTATTGGGAGCAATTTTGCCTTCCGATCAATTATCTAGTTTATTTTTTTAAGTTTAGAATTTTCAAAATACATAGGCGATCAAATCAATCCTTAATTAGCCCATCTTCAAAAAGAATTGATACATTAGGGGTTATAGAAAGAAATGAAAGAGGAAGGGATAACATGACTAAATTTCTAAAATCGGTTCCAGATGAATGTATTCCAGAACTAACTTTCAGGTGGTATTGTAAGAATGGTTAAAAGATTAAATCCAAAATATAAAAGAAAAGTATTTCCAATTATCGAAAAACGAGATGGAGATATTTGTTTTTTCTGTGTAATGATGTTCGTACCACAGGTAGCAAAATGGAATAGAACTTATCATCATCTTAATAAAAATACAGAAGATAATAGACCAGAAAATCTAGTATTTGCCCATGAAGAATGTAACAGACTATGTGAAGATAAATCAGATTGGCAAATCAGATCAACTAAGAAATTATTGGAGAATGAAAAATACCATCAATATGTAGAATCAGATGAAGAAATCAAAGCCCATAATGATGAGGATAAAGACACCAATGTAGAAATAGATACTAATGAATTGTATCTTAAATTATCCTTAAATGAACTGAATGAAAGGTTGGTAGGTACAGTAGAAAAACCACCAGCACACGAATCAATAAATTTCAAAAATCTTTGTATGGATATTTCCTATTTAGTAAATGAAGAGGTTGCTCATGGATCTCCAATAACAGCATCAAGAGCAATAGAAACATTATGTTCATCTAAAGGAGACTTTGAAAAATTCAAGGAGAAAGGAGGAAAATGGAGAATAAAGAAGAGGAAGAAGTAATTACAGAGGATAACGATCCAGACTCACAAATAGTAAAAGAAGATGAGGAAGTAATTACGCCTGAAAATGATCCTGAAAAAGTAACTGTAGTAAAGGATGATCCGGTATGTAATGAATCATCAGAAGGAGAACAAGTTATTGGAGAGGGTAGTTCAGTTCTCAAACCAGACCCTAAAGCAAAAGAAAGTGGTAAAAGGTCATGGTTTAATCTATCATGAGTATTTTTAGAAAAAGAGACTACATTCTTGATACGATTAGAACGACAGGCAAGAAGGACAACAGAGTAGTTCAAACAAAAGCAAAGATACCAACACAGGACAAAACAAAGTATTCAATTTGTCCTAGATGCAGTAAGAAGGGTTTTGTTAGGAAGAAAGGATATTGTAAACTTTGTAAATTCAGGTTTACCCCTGAGAAAAGGTTGACCTATCAAAAGTTTACCTTGAATTCGAAAAAAATTAACACACACACATAGAAACTTTTTTTGGTAGTATCGTATAGGTTAGATGCCTTTCCTAACCTCCTGCAATGTCGTTAGGTTTGGTACATTCGGGCATGGGGTCGTTTGAAATTCCGTTTCATTAACCCCGATCTCATGCCTTTGTTATTTTATAGTGAGTTGGGATCAAAAATACGAGGTATTGTGGATTCATTCTTTGGGCATAGTTATTGATGTAGCCATGTCCAGATCCCAACCCAAAAGTTACTGAGGGGTCATGGCTATGTGTGTGTGTGTGTGTAGAGGCGTAGAGAAAAGACGAAAAACACACCAAAAACATAATAGAATTTGACAGAATAACGATAAATACAGAGATCGGGTATTGTTAAACATTGGATCTGTCAGGATTCAGCAAGTTGATCTCCTTCCCCTGAGACTTAATTCAGGCAGATCCAAAATCTTAATTAGAATTACATCAATTTTAAATTGAAGGATGCCAAGTCCTTCACATATTTAGACGATCTCGGTTGGTGCTAATGCTTGGCACTTCCATACTAAGCATTGGTACTAACCAGACATTTCATTTGTCTTGTTTTCCTTTCAAGTATCTAAGAAATGAGTAAACAATAGTAAGTTTTTCTTTATCAGTTCCATTTTCCCAATTCATTATGTCTGTGATGATCTTTACATCAACATCTTCAATTGTAATATTAGGGACTGGAATACAAAAACGATTTTTCCCATTATACACAATGATTGCTTGCATGGGTAGACTTTGCCTAAAAAGATATTAAAACTCTCTAATCCGTACAGTATGACCGTACAGTATTGATTGAATCAAGGATGTACGTGTACCATTGAATCAAAAAGTATGAACTGCCTCAAAAAAAGAATTAAAACATGGATCAGGTAGTCCATAATTGGTTGGCTAGAATGGAGTTAAGGAATTCTTTGAACACATTTTTGTGGCATCAAATTGGCTTTAAACCCAATTGCTCTGATGTCCCTCAATTGTCCAATTAAGCAAAGATGAAATCTCCACACAAATGATTCCTTTGACCAAAAAGACCTCATTTGCTTGATGCCAACTTTTTTTCTATTTTATATTGATGGGTACTTTGGATGTTGGTGCATGTTTCACTTTTGCGAGTGTTTTCATTCTTGCACCAGCATTCAACATTTAATTTTCTGACCCACTAGCCCTAATGCCCAATTAGTTATTAGAAGGGTCAGATTACCCATTTTAGAACATGGGTAAACTACGACTTGCATTAGTAGCAGGAATTATTCTTATCATTCCTTTCATTCTAGTTTATCAATTATCAAAAGGAGACATTAACATTGAAGATTTTACTCATCCTATTCAAGATACAGATCCATTTGAAAACAAATGCTTCTATGATCCAATTGAAAAAGAATTTCAGTTTGGAGAAATCAGTTGTACATACGTAAGAGAAAGCAGTAGGTTAGGAGAAATAATATTTACTGAAACTGATACAAGATGGCAAGTTACAGGAGATCAAATTTGGTGTGTAAAGATTGAAAGATCTGTAATGGAACCAGTTGCAGATCCAGTAGGTTCAATTAGCGAATCATCAATTGGAGAATCACAACCAAGTGTAGAATGTAATGATATTGCAATATTTGATAAAGATGAATGGAATTTGCAAATAGCACATGCAGACTTGATTGGTGGTGGTTCTGCTGATTCATTTAGATTCACATTGAAGTAAAATGAATAAATTAATACCAATCTTACTTATTGGGATTCTTGTTGTAGGTACAACTCCTGCCTTTGCACACAAACTACTTGCAGTTGATCCAGATAACAACTTGGTAGGAAAAGCAATTTTCATTCCAGATCCGTTCAATCATTCTTACTTTACATTAGAAAAGTTTGACATTAGAGGTGAATCACATTGGTATCAGTTCTTTGGAAAGGAAGGACAGATAATATCAATTAGAACTCTAGTACCAGATATTGAAAGTTCTAGGGACTTTACTCCATCCTTTGCACTAATCAAAGGAACTGAAAAAATAACTCAGGTTGATACAACTAAAACACCATTCCATGAAGAAACAACAAACACAGATTGGTTTGTAACTGCACAAATGAGAGTAGAACTACCAGAGACCGGAATATACTTTATTCGTGCCCATGATGAGTTACATAACTATTCAGTAGGAGATACAGGAAAGTTCAGTTTAGAAGTAGGTGAAATTGATGAATTAGACTTTTTAGACTTTATACAATTACCATTCTGGTTGCTTTTGGTAAACCAGTTCTTTGAAAACTTTGTTTATGTGTGGATAATGCTTTCATTTCTATTCGCTATTGTAGTAATAGTATTTGTGATGATTAACAGGCGTGGGAATAAAGACTGAGTTATATCCATTCTCCACATTGGGAAGATGCCGATTTTTATGAGGAACATAAAAGGATTAGAAGGAAAAACCAATGTCTTTGTGCAGATTGTCAGTATTACTATCAAACAGGCAAGTACCGTTAAGGATACATGTCTCCCTAAGAACGATCTTTAATTTTAGTCAAATAGCGTAAAAACTTTACATCTCTGCTTTGATATACCTAGAGACCTGAAAAAAATTCGTTGCCAGTGTCAGAAGTAACGGTACAGAAGTTAGAGAGTGAGTTTAACAACGGTTCTAGAAATAATTTTGAAGATTCGTTACAGAAAGCGATTAATATTTCTGGAATAAATATTTCCAAAAAACCATCTGACAAGGAGATTCGTTTCATGCAGATGTATGTTTCTGGTCAACTTACACACGCTGAGTTGAAACTTGCCATTTCTAGATTTGGTGAGAAAACTGCATGTATGATTTTTTCAAATGGAAACTTGTCAGAGTTTATTGAATTACAAAGAGACCTCAAATCAATTGCTGAAGATGAAGAGAAAGCAGAACAGGGAATATCAAACAGACATGTAACTGTAGAAGAAGGCAAAGCGTTCCAAGACCACGAAAAGGGAACACATGCACCATCGCATTCATTACATCTTAATAATGGACTTGGTGAAAATGCAGGATTTGTTAGCAGATTCAACAGGGGATATGTTTGGAGATTACATGCAGATGGATTTATCAGGGAATTAAAAGTCGAAGATGTTAAGATGTTATTTGCTGAAAGGTACACAGTCATTCCTTCCGATGATGAGGCACAGAAAATAGCAATCATACTGAACAAAGAACGAAGAATCTTCGAAGGACAAATGTTGCAAGGGGACATTGGTGATTCTCCAACAACAAAGGATGCAATTTCAATCATTACTAACGAAGGAAAGAAAAAAGGAATGGCTTACGACAAGACAGACATGTTGGGAAGGGAAGCAAGAAAGAAATGTGCAAAGTATGACCATGAGATAGGAAAAATTGTTGGCAAGGTAACTATTGAAGGTGCATCAGAAGAACTTGTTAAGAAATATGCAAGACACGTAAGTAAATTTGTAAATGAAAACCAAATGAATGCAGATAATTTTGTTGAATTATTATTGAGGGCAATTCCCAAATTCAGAAGGAAGTAGTATTCCGTTATGATGGGTTGGAGAAAACGCAGAGATAATGGAAGAGCATTTGTAGTTAGACCAAAAGGTGGCAAGTCTATGTCTCAGATGCTAAACAAGCAGAAATCTGAACCACTAACTCATTCTGAATTAAAAAAAATTCTACAAGACAGAAAAATTGATGAGAAGGAAATAATTCCTGAAGAAGAAATCAAAAGGGCACAGTCAGTGGGAGAAAGTATTGAAGGAAGGATGATTTCATTGCATCCAAACGATTCACAATTAGATAATATTTTTGTTCATGAAGATTCTCCACATATTTTTGATGAGTTAGACATGAACAAAAGTTTGGAACAAAGAGAGCAACAAAACAGAATGGTTGCTGAAAGTCAAGGAATTGAGATTCAAGAAGATATAGACAAGATGCGAGATAAGGACAACGAAGAGAAGCAACTGGAAAAGTGATTTTATAGTATGGTGAAAGGAATTGGTGGTCTTGGTTTCTTAGATTCCTTCCACTGTGAAAAGACATCCTTCATTACTACTGGTGCTTTTGTGGGTCTGCTTTACTTTGCATATCTATCAATTTTCCAAAATACAATTCTAACAGTCCAGTTTCCATTCATTCAAGAACCCATTTCGTGGTTGTTATTGTTCGCAGTCATATTTGTTGGTGGATATTTAGGGGTTATTTACTATAGATATTCTAACAAGAAGTGTTTAGTATGTAAAGAAACTCTAATGTTTTGGGATGCGAGGGCAGGATAATGGCTAAGTTATCAACAGCAAGAAGATTTGGTGGAATTTTCCTTATCCTAATTGGATTCTCATTTTTCTTCATAGGTTTTGGAGTTATATTTTTGGGTACAAGTATGATAATTGATATTGTATCAATACTTTTTGTCAATGTAGATACAGCAATATTTCTTGCAGGATTATTCCATATCTTCTTTGGAGTATTATTAATTTGGGCAGGTAGAATGATTCGTAACGAAAACTTCTTTCCAGATTATTTGAAAGGTCTAATGAAGTAATGGCAAAGAAAGTGGTAAAGAAAGGAATCGGTAACAGAGTTGGAATTGCATTTGGCATTATAGTTTTATTGATTATCATTGCAGTAGTTCCAGTTTCATCAGAAGGATCAATACTTAACATCCTAATTACACCTGAACCAGAACCAGTTGCATGTATTACATTATTTGCACCAGTTTGTGGAGTTGATGGTGTTACATACGATAACACTTGCCTTCTAGAAAATGTTGGTAAAACAATAATTGCACATGAAGGAATGTGTACTGGTGATGAAGGAATGATTATTTCAGATGAACCAGATGTATTCTGTCAGATTTATCCAACTGCAAGTGGATGTAATTGACTGATATAGTAAAAATTTACAAGAAGAAACCTGCATTAATGGTTTGGACTTTGTTTGGAACAGGAATATTTTTCTTCGTAATAGGAACATTATACCCACCTTCTGATATTCAAATGGTAGATATGATCACATTACTTGGAGAAGGTTTGTTTGCTTCAGGAATAATTGTTGGTGCTATTTTAGTATTGAAGAGGAAAAGAAGATGAAGGTTGAAAATTATCCATTTACATTTATTGGTATTCTAATTCTAATCATAGGTTGGTTTTCAATCTTTTCAGGTATCTTTGCTCTAGGAAGGGGATTTGATGACACTTTGATAATTAGTATTAATCTTGAAACAATGTTTGTAGATACTGCTGTTTCTACATCAGAACAATTCGTTTGGTACATGGGACTAAGAATAATTCTAGGATTCTTACTTGTATTCATTGGAAACTCATTCCTTGTTAGAGGACTTCATTACTGCCATGATGGAATTTGTCATCCAAGACTTGGAGACTTTAGTAGGAGATTACACTAATGGGAGCAATAGTAAAAATAATTGGAATTATTCTAATGATAGGTTCAACCTATCAACTATTTCTTATATTTCAAGCACAGATTATTTCTGAGGCAGTTCAATCACAAACACCTGATAATATTTTTGGTGACATTGCAGATTTCTTTATTCAGTCTGCCACACCTGAAGTTACTTCGTTTGATATATTAGGTGGAATTTTTTATGGAGTTCTTTTTATCATAGGTCTTGCGTTGTTGATTAGAAGATGAAAGGAAAAATTGTAGCACTCTTGGGTCTTGTAATTGTAATATTTGTTGGGATTGCAGTTGCTACAGTTCCCTCTGTTCGTGAACAGGTTGTAGACATGGTTTCAATTACATCTTTAGATGATGTTTTAGGTTGTACAACATATATAAACTCATGTGGATTCTTAACCAATACACATACTGGTCATAATGATTTTATTGAGAAACAAAGGTTTGATGGATCATTTTTTACGAGAGAGATACTTGTTGTAGAGGCTATTGAAGGAAACTGTCTAATTGTTGAGGTTTCAAATCCATGTGTACAACGAATGGAGTTCGATGGATATACTCTTAGTGTTATAGAAGTCGAAGGACTTGAAGTAGTGTTATTAGAAAGGGATTTCCCAAGAGAACCAATGACTGCATTAAGTGAGGATTTTGAAAATGAATGTAGGTTAGTAAGAGTAGCATCAGAATGTTCAGCAGAACAAATATTTGCTCGTAGTGGAATTCCTTAGTGAATTCTTCACTTTTTAGTCAATAGTTGTATGCCATTACCTTTAGGGATACATGGATGAATGGGGACATGGAGACATTTACCCATCATGGAAAGAGCAACCGTAAAAGTAGTACCAAAATTCAGAGATTACCTAAAGCATATTGTCTCCGATCCTGATTTTCCAGTAAAGAGTGTCCATCAACTCGTAACCCTGACTTCTATCAAATGGATAGAGAACTACAAAAAAGCAAATGCACAAGACAAAAAGGTGATGATTGAAGAACTACAA
>SDBV01005262.1_pt1 | contig 18317 bp, 12 predicted proteins | sample 2277081 | NCBI WGS metagenome assembly SDBV01 (sample SAMN10402039, study PRJNA504765) | marine sediment metagenome | isolation source: marine sediment core GS10_PC15, 223 cmbsf | place: Arctic Ocean: Southern Knipovich Ridge | collected 2010 | reverse complement strand
AATGGCGTAAAACCGACAAATGGCAATTGGGTAATACCCAATGAATTGGGCAATGAATTGGGTCAGGTCGTAAAGGGAACACGAAACCCGTGGAGCGTGACGCCCTATACGATCTGGAGACCCCGGGAATTCCTGTTGGGGAATGCCCAGAGGCAAACCGGTGGTGAGACCGGCGGGTTGGTGGTATGGACACTGGGGGAAAGCGTGTGTTCATGATCGAGAAGGGATTTGGGGGCATCAGAATGAAAACGCTGCTGTGGTGCATGTTTGGTCCCTGTCCTGATGGCAAAGGCTTTGTGAAATATATATAATACGCGCTCACAAAGTCATGCTCGATGAGGATTTTGCAACATTATACGGGGTAGAGACCAGAAATCTTATCCAAGCTGTTAAGAGGAACATAGAACGGTTTCCCCATGACTTTATGTTTCAATTATCAAAAGAAGAATTTCAAAACTTGAGGAGCCATTTTGGCACCTCAAGTTGGGGCGGTTCCCGCTATATGCCTCTGGCCTTTACAGAGCTAGGTGTTGCCATGTTATCATCTGCTCTAAATTCGGATTTACGATTAAAGGAAAAACAGAAGGCATACAGGAGGAAAACGAGAAAGAAATAACATGTCCCCTCGTCTTTTTGATTTAAATTGTATCTTAAACCAATAACTGCTAACTGATAACGAATAACATCTAATCGAGTCAAAGCTCGATTAGAGAACGAGGCTGCTATGGAATGAACATCGAAACCCCATTTCTTAAAAAAGAGGTGGGGTTTTGTTGTTTCGGGTCTGTAAATTCCAGAGTCCCAGAAACGCGAAGGTGCGGAACGTAAATCTCGGGGTTTTTAGAAGACCGGATGATTATCACTGGGGGTTTATTGAATTACTGAAGGATGTTCCGCTCTTTCAGGTTACACTTCCACAGCTTAAATGTTGACCGTGGATCTCCACCAATACTCTCCGAGACTTGGTGGACTCATGATAGAATATGTGGAATTAATTTTGTAAAAGTAAAAATGAGAGACTCTATTAACACCAGCATTAATATAGTCGGCAGCATTCCAGATTACCAATTTATTTACGATGTTTTGCACCGACTATCTAAAAATTCACCCGAAAATGAAATATATGAATCTATCATCAACAGAAATATTTACAGTATCAGAACAGTCGAATCCAGGATCCGATTTTTAAACGGTGTCAAAAGTGCTTTCTGGCACTTTAAAAACAATGATCATGAAACCCTTATTCGTTCGCTTTATAAATCAAGCGGGCTTGAAAACACCAAGCGGTTTTCGCTTTTTTGGATGCTGGGAATCAACAATACGCTATTTGAAAACATCACAGTAAATGCTTTTATCAAGGCATACCGTTCCGGTAGGGTGCAGATACATAATGATGAAATCGTCGGTTATTTAAATCATTTCAGAGAAACTAATGACATTGTAAAAGAGTGGGCAGACAGTACAATTGATAGGGTTTCTTCAAAATACCTTACATTCCTCAAAAAGATTGATTTTGTTAAAGGCCGGAAGAAAAAGGAGTTTAATTATATTCAGATTGACGATACCAGCATCATATTTTTTATATATCTTCTAAAGGCAATAGCGCCGGATCAGCATGACATTTTAAAAAGCAGGTATATTGATTTTATTTTTATCGAAAAGAATAATTTGCCTGTTGTTTTAAAAAGAGCCAAATATGCAGGGTATTTTAGTATGCAAACAACCGGGAAGAACTTAATAATTGATCTGAAATATAGCTTTGGAGAATTGATCAATGTCATTTCAAGCAGAGCATAAACAGAAATTTGATGATCTGAAGGTTGCCTTGCATATAGACAACAGACCCCAGTTAAAGCGCGATGCTAATGGCGGCAATACTATACTCTTCGTGTATCCTCCGGTTGAAGAAGACAAATATATTGATAAAGCAAAAAATCTTTATCCGGATGCACACTTTATCGATATCAGCCGGTTGTTTGTCAATTACATTGATACTGTTGGTATAGATGATTTTGAAGAATATTACATGGAATATGAAAATGCGACGGATCAGGTTTTTAAAAATGATAATGAAGTGAATCTGTTTAAACTGATTATTAACGGAATAAAAACAGCATCGGATAATAACCAAATCCCATTTATCGTAAGGACCGGTGTTCTTTACGGAACGGGTATTATCAATCAGCATATTATGGAGAACAGCGATGTATTGAGTTTAAGGCAGCCCATCATTTTTTTCTATCCGGCAAAATATGAAAATGACGAACTGTTTTTCTTAAACTTCAAGCCAGCTTCAAAATACCGGTGTAAACTCGTAAAGTAACAGGAATATTAAAATGACAAAAATCCATGAGATCCTTGAACTCAATCTTGAAGAAGACATTAAAAACGTCATTGACATTGAGGACCGTTCCGAAACTGAAGTCAAATATGAAATCGAATCATACATCGTCACGGAAAACATCGGAAAATACTTTTCGGACTTTGTGTCCAAGTTTACATCCAACATCAAGGAAACCGGTGTCTGGATATCTGGTTTTTACGGTTCCGGAAAATCCTATTTCGGGAAAATGCTCGGCTACCTGCTTGAAAACAATGATATTCTGGGCACTCCGGCGAGTGAGCGATTTGTCCCAAGGTTAAGCGGTTTACAAAATGCCGGGCTTTTGGAAAATGAGATCCGCAGCCTTTCTTCAATTGATGTCCGCGTGGTTACACTCGATATCGCAAAACAGAATACCGATAAAGGGATAGCTTTTACCTTATTTAGAAACTTTTTAAAATCCCTCGGATTTCTTGAAAACGTATACGGGTATATGGAATACGGGCTTTTTTTAGATGACAAGTATGACGATTTTTTAAAAGCAGTCAAAAAAATTGAAGGGAATGATTGGGCTGAGTTGCGAAAGAACAACATGAATGTCCCGAGAATTATAAAAAAGGCATTAACCAGCGAATGGTTTACGGAAAATGAATATGATGAATTGAGGATTCACCTTAATAATCTGATTAACGATTTCAGCGCAAGCAAACTCAAAGAAGAGCTGCAGAATTATCTGGGAAAAAATGACGAAAAGATCGTTTTTATTTTTGATGAGGCAAGTGAAGCCATCAGCCAGAAGAAATATGACTTACTTGATCTTGAAGGATTGAGTGAAGCCATGTCCGGTATTTCATCAAAAGTCTGGACGGTTGCCATTGCGCAGGAAAAACTCGATGATGTCATAAACAACAGCAACATCAGCAAAAGCCAGCTTATTAAAGTTACAGACAGGTTTAAAACAAAAATTCATATTGAAGCAACAGAGGTGGATATCATCATCAGAAACCGGCTGCTGCTTAAAAAAGAGAAATATAATACCGAACTTAAGGGTTATTACAAAAAGAACGAAGGCACTCTAATGGACGCTACCAACCTGAAATCATCCTTTCCCACCAAGATTAAAGATGCGGATGAATGCGCCATTTATTACCCGTTTCATAAATACCAGTTTGATCTTCTCCAAAAATTCCTTTTCAGTTCACATGCACTGACTGCAACGGCGGTTGCCGCAAGAGGCATGATTATCACAACATTTGATGTTTTAAGAAACAGATTGAAAAACAAAAAACTATATGATTATTCGCCGATTTACTCTATCTGCGAAGAAGCCCAAACCGCCCCGCCGTCTGCGCTTGTAAATAAGTATGACAATGCAAAAAAGATCCTTGATAATGAAAAAATAAATATCAACGGCATAAACCTATTAAAGACCATTCATTTTCTGGCAGAGGCCGAACTTGTCCCCCCGACCCCTGAAAACATAACCAAAACCTATCTTTCCGATACCCATAAATATTATGAAATAAAACCTGAAATTGACAAAGCGCTCACCATACTGGTTGATGCAAAAACTTTACTTGTTACAAACAACACATATAAAATCACTTCAGACCTTGAAACAAAGCTTCTTGATGAAATGAATGAGTTCACCGTTGAACTGTTTATCAAAAAGCGGAATTTAATAAACCATATTAAAAAATCCCAGGCCCTTAAAAAAATTTCAAGCGTATCTGACAATAATATGCAGTATCCGTTTAATGTATTGTCCGACTTAGACGATGAAATATTTCCTTCCCCCAACAAGAGCTTAGAAATCAGGCTGCACAGCCTTTACAGCATCACTGACGACAGAGAAGAGTTCATTGAAACCGTCAAACTAGATACCCAGTATGGAAAAAGAAAAATATCCATCATTCCACAAAATAAAAATTTCAAAAAAATCGACACGCTTCTTGAGGAAATCCAAAGATACACTTACATGCAGCAAAAATACGGTAATGATCCGGATACTAATGTAAAACAAATAATTCGGGAATTTACCGTTATTATGGAAGAAAAGGAAAAAGTGCTAAAAGGTTTTATTGATGATGCCTATTCAGCGTCAACCGCTGTATATATTTTTGATACAAGTATTTTAGACGAAAACCAATTTTTACCCACAGTCAATGGCCTGCAGAAAAAAGTCATCAAAAATGTGTATACCAAGCGTCTGTCCAGGCAGCTTTCCGAAAAACTGGCAGAATCAATAATCAAGGAAAACACCAATAAAAATCTGTATCCATTCAACAGTGGAGATGACTTTAAATTTTTTGACACGAATGGCAATTTTGTCGGCGAAAGCCTGCAAGTGATTGAAGAGGTGACGTCTCGCATCAGCAACAATTATGTGGAAGGCAAATCCATTGAGGAAGAATTGTTAAACCCACCTACAGGTTATGAATACGGCACGGTCGTAACCGCGCTTTCCGTCTTGTTCAGATCCGGCAGAGTTACCATTAAATACAAGGGCGGAGACTATTTTTCACATAAAGATGACGGTGTTCTTGAAATATTTAAAAACAGCCGAAATTTTCAAAAAGCCTCATTTAAGGCATTAAAAAAAGCACTGAGCACTCAACAGAAAAAAGACATCGTCAGCGCTCTCCAAGATTTAAAATACAAGGAATTTACCAGCGAAACCGTAGACTGGAACACAAATGATTTTCAGTTGGTGGATGCCATCCGAAATATTGCCGAAAAGTTCCTGACCATCGTGGACACACTGAAAAAAACCGTTGAAAAATTTGATACACTTTTCAGCTCGGTGAATCTTCACGCGGATCAACTTTCCAAGTTTACCGGCAAAACCACCGAAGGAAACTATATTGATAGAGCAGAAGATTTTTTAAAGGTTCAAGATAAATTCAAGGAGGCCTCAAACGGTATTCGTAAAATTGAAAAGTTTGTTAAAAAGAGCCTGGTAAAAACAAATGTGTTAAAGCGGTTCATTGATGACCTTGAAGTTGAAATCGGCAAGGCGTCTATCACTTCGGAAACCATTTCCGCCAATATCACACAATTTAAAGAATTCTATAAGAAGTCAGTCATTGATAATTTTAATGACATTATCAGCGTAGGTCAGAAATTAAGGGACGAATATTTCGATCTGATGACAACCGATCACCAGGAAATGACAAAATGCCATACATCCCTTAAAGAAAAAACGCTTGCTGTTATCAAAGAAATTGAAATGTATCCGGAAGATCTCAATAAAGAAAACAAGGAAAATGCGAAAAATCTTCTAAAATACGCTGAGCAGCGGAACATTTTAAAACTTGAACTTGGGGACGGCATTCAGTGTAAAACCTGCAAGATGTCCCTTTCTGAGATACAAAACAGCATTGCGCTGATCCCTTCAAAACAAACAGAGCTGACCCTTATCAAAGGCAGTATTGTAAAAGAAAAATCAAAGCCGGGACCGGGACCCAAATCGCCTAAAAAAATTGGCTTAAGCGTTTATAAAAAAACAACGGTTAAGCAATATCGTAATTTGCTGACCACCCAACTGCAAAATTTAAGCGGGTTAAATGATGATGATGTCCTGGAAATTGATGTTGATCAAAAATAAAAAGGCGTAAACATGAAGCTTTCCGACCATGTGGATCAAATACGGGTTTTAACGCACAAGTCATTTTCAAACTATTTTGCCCGCCTGGGGGTTACGGCAAAAAAGGTAATGGAAATTGAAAAACTGCCGACGGATTTTAAAGCAAAACGGAAAAAGGTTGACCGGGTAATCAAAAGCCATTTGGAAGAAACCGGATCTTTTGCAGCCGCTTATGAAAAAACATTGGATGAATATACCTTTACCCTGTTTAACCGCATTGCGGCCGTCAAAGTCATGGAAGCCCACCGGTTGTTTCCCGAGGTCATCACAAAACGGCCAGAAAACGGAAACCGGTCCTTTTCCCACAGAGCATGGCTTGAAAACAACAAAAACATGGCGGGTGAAGAGCTTGAAGGAATGCGGCAGTTTATTAAATTTGAGTTTAGCAGACTGGGCGAGGAAATACCCCTTTATCACAAGAACTATCCGTACGCTTTGCTCCCCTATGTCATTGAGTTAAATGAAATCATCGATTCCTTTAATGCGGTTGAAAAAGACCCGGACATTGATAACGCCATCTGGCAGAGCGACGACATTCTGGGCTGGCTTTACGAAAGTTATAACAATGCGAAAAAACAGGAACACAAAGCCAGCAAGAAAAAAACTGAATATGACAAGGTCTTTTTACAGTCCCAGGTTTACACCCCCCGCTGGGTAGTAAAATTTAAGGTGGATAACAGCCTGGGTAAGCTCTACCTGGAAATGTACCCGGACTCGCGTATTAAAGAGAAATGCAAAATCGCCAACGCTCCGATCAAGCAGACAAGGACGAGAAAGCCTTTGACTGAAATACGCCTCGTTGATCTTGCCACAGGTTCCGGTAATTATCTTTTTTATGCCTTTGATCTTTTTTATGACCTGTATATGGATCAGATTGACAATTACGACGCAGATTATGATGAAGATGAAATTCCAAAACTTATTATTGAAAACAATCTTTACGGTATTGATATTGACAACCGGGCAATCCAGATAGCACAGCTTGGCCTGTATATTAAGGCCATGAGAAAAAAACGGGATATTCATATTGAAAAGTTCAATGTGGTATCCTCTGATTTTATCCTGCCGGCATATGAAGATGTAAGCCACCTCTTTAAAAATACTTTAGTAGACAAAGAAACCACCGATCTACTGAAGGGAATATGGGGTGATTTGCAAATGGCGCATAAATTCGGTTCATTGGTCAGAATCGAAGAAAAAGTAGATCAGAAAATCAACCATATCAAAGATATTGCAAAAAGAACGTCCTATGGATTGGATGGGATGCTAAAAAAATGGGAAAACTGGAAACAAACCGTTATTCCGGAAATTTTTAAGGCAGTGGATGAAAGCGCTGTCAATAATGGCGATACGTTTTTGAGGGTAAATACCAAGGCAGCGTTCACATATCTTTCAATATTGACTTCAAAACATAATGTCGCGGTCTGCAATCCGCCTTATACCGACAGTAGCGATTTCGGCCCTGAACTGAAAAAGTTTGTTGCTGCCAATTATAGGCAGCCGTTTAGATTTAACTCAAATCTTTATGCCTGCTTTATCAAGAGATGCTTTGAGGTGATCGATGATACAGGGAAAATGGCTTTGATCCACCCATTGACCTTTATGTATATCAAGTCATTTGAAGATGTTCGTAAATTCATCATTGATCAATTGCATATCAACGTCTTTGTTGATTATGGTTTAAGCAATTTGTTCGGAACTATAATGGTTGATCCTGCATTTTATGTGTTTGAGAAAGAAAAAACAACTGAAACAGCATGGTTTGTTTCATTAGATCAATACACCCGTACTCCGCAGGAAAAATATAAAAAAGATTATTGTCTGGAAGCACTGGCCGATTATGTGGAAAATCGCTCCAACAAGCACAACTGCAGCATTGACCAATCCAAACTTAAAACCATTGAGGGCTGGCCGTTTATTTATTGGATCTCCGATGGGTTTCGGGAGAAGTTTGGGCGTCTATGCTTGGATGATATTGCATATGCAACAGTTGGAATAAACTCCGGTGGAAATGAGCGTTTCATAAGGTTTTGGTGGGAAGTTGATCGAAATGAAATGTCCATTTCCTATTCCGAAGATAGCAGGAAATGGGTTGGCTACGCCAAAGGTGGTCCTTTCAATAAATGGTATGGTAATAATTGGCTAAGGATAAATTGGGAAAATGATGGCATTGAAGTAAAGAATGCTCCCAAATCGATAATGCGCAATAGCGAGTTTTACTTTAGAGAAGGAGTCACATATTCAGCATCGGGATCCAAAGGCGTATCATTTAGATATCTTTCTAATAACAATGTCTTTGATGTCGGTGGCTCCTCAATCTTCTTGAAAGATGAATCAAGAATAAGCCTTGAATATTTTCTTGGGTATTTGAATAGCAAATTATGCTATTACATAACTGATTGTCTAAATCCTACTGTCAATACCCAAGTAGGCGATCTAAAGAGAATTCCTATCGTTCAGAATAAAAATAAGCAACCAGACAAAATCGAAGAGCTGGTCTCTAATAATATCAGAATAAAGAAGCATATAGATCAGTTTTCAATCTATGGAATTGAATTCAAGCAAAGTCCTTTCATTAAGTCAGCTCATTTTGACCTCAAACCTTTCTTAAACTACGAAAACCACCTATTCACCAGAGTCATCCTCAACGAGGCCATCATCAACGAAGAGATCTTCGAGGTCTATGACTTGACACAGGCTGACAAGGAAATGGTATTGGCAAAAGAAGGAAAAAGCATCGGCGATTTACCAGTGAGTCAAGAAGCCCGTGCCTCCTATCTTGCTGATAAAGAAGCCACCAAAGAATTTCCGCTTGACAATATTAGTGACTTTATTGAAGCTCTACCAGCAAAAGAGTTTACCACAGAAGAGCGTGAGGTGATAGAAAACGAATTCCCATCGCTTTACCAGAGCAATAACGTTCTGGAAGAATTCTGCATCCGACATCATATCAACCCAATCAATGTTTGTTACTGGTTTAAAGAAAAGAGAGTTATTCCCAGACAGCGCATGAATGATATTGCCCTGGAATTTCTGGCTGACTTGATTCGTGAAATTCTTATGGAAGATGAAGACGGCATAGCGCCCCTGGTCAGAAGTGCGGGTGAGGCAATACTCATTGACCGGATTGAAAAAAAGTTCATTGAAAAGGGATTCACCTCAGCCCAGTTCGCATCCTTTGATAATGTGCTTGGCAGGGAATTAAACGAATATTTAAACGGCCATTTTTTTAAATCGTTGTCAGATCATTTAAATCTGTTCATGTATCTGCCCAAAACGCCGTTTATCTGGCACATCACATCCGGTCCCAATCATGGGTTTGATGCTTATATCATTATTTACAAATGGAACAGGGACCGGCTTTTTTCATTAAAGTCAGTGTATATTGAAAAGCGGGAAACCGCTTTAGTAAACCGACAGAGTGATTTACAGAACGACAGCACTGCCAAAGCTTTGAATGAAAAAGATCTGATTGTCAAACAGCTTAAAGAGATTGAAAACATTAAAACTAAAATCGACGAACTCCTTACAGAAGGATATAATCCAGTTCTTGATGACGGTGTGGGAAAAAATGTCGCACCCCTTCAGAAAAAAGGGATCATTGCATATGATGTATTAAACAAAGGCCAGTTAGAGAAATATTTAAACGCGGATTGGTAAATACAAATGATCGATAAATGGTTTGCAGAAGATATTGAAAAAATCCTTAAAGAAAAAGACAGGATCGTTATTTCATGCGGAGGTGAAAACGCTCAATTTTTAGAGACCCTGATACCGGAGCAGTATCCGGTTTTAAAGACGGGCAATGAAATCGATGAGCTTAAAGCAAAATATACCATTGAAAAAGATTTCTCGGATAAAAAAGTCATTATTTTTACATCGACCCCGCGTGAAAATCTTAAATTTGTCCGCGAATATTGTGAAACCTGCGGATGTATCGAAATTAAGTACCTGCATAATTATGTCAAAGAAAAAGTCCACGGCAAGCTCGGCCTAAACCTTCAACTGGCTGCTGATGAAATTGTGACGGCCGCAAAAATCAGCGTCGGCAAAAGCGCTGATTACTGGATGGATATTGTGCATAAGGGCGGTGAGAGGATTTTTGATATCGGCCATGAGATATTACCCTTTCTGCATGATCCGGAAGGCTACTGCAAAAAACTTGATAAACAGGTTAAAAAAGAATTTTTTTCTCGTTTAAACCGTTGGCTTGAAAGAGAAAATATTGAACAGCCGCCGGCAACGCTGGCAAAAGCGGCGGCAAAAAAGATCCTTGGAGCGCTGGTATCTGACCAAGGCGAAAAGCGATTTAAAGAAGTTTATAAAAGCTGGGCGGATTCTAAAAAGTATGAAAATTCACTTAAAAATTATGTCAAAGAGGAAACAATCCCATTTGGTGCGGACATATGGGCGGTTGATATATCTCACCCGTTTGTAAAAATAGACAAATCTTGGCTAATTGAAGTCGCTAAGAACATTGATAATAAGAACTTTATAAAAAAGAAAATTGAAATAATTAAAAAAAGAGCGGCAGACACTACCGGTCAAAAATTGAGCCCCACATTATGGAATGATGTCATATGTATTCTTACGTTTGATGCCTCTAAAATAAACGGACTTAATACGCTTGATGATACAGTCAGATATTATACCGATACTTTTTACAAACTGGATGCCGCAGTCAGACGGCTTTATTCTGACTTCTTAAACGAAAATGAGATTATCCAGCCCTTCCAGGAATACTATAACCGGATATTGATTCAGTTTCTTGATAAATGGTTTGCTTGTTTCAAATATTACAAAGAAAATCAGACAGGACTTCTTGATGAACTGATATCCTCACAAAAAAAATGTGCGGTAATTGTCGGAGACGGGATTTCATATGATATTGCCCGTGATGTTTCTGAAAAAATAAAGACCCGCTATAAGGTGGATGACGGCTACAGGTTGGCGGACTTTCCCTCAACAACGGAACATAACATGACCCGGATCTATATGGGGTCTGCTAAAGTTGAACCTGTCCAGAAAAAAAGAGCGCAGTGTCTTGCTGAAAAATATGGCGATGACATCCGATTTGCCAAACTTGAAGACGTCTCTTACACATCAGAACCATCACAGTTTTTAATATGCACATACCGGGATATTGATAACATTGCTGAAAAGATGCAGCAGGGCGCACTCAAATTTCTTTCACAGATGGTGGATGAACTGGCTGAAAAAATCGATCAATTGATGAAATGCGGATATCGGAAGGTCTATCTGACATCTGATCATGGGTTTGTCCTTACCGGAAAGCTTGCTGAATCAGACAAGGTTGAATTTGATTTCAAAGGCGACGTTGAGAAAAACGAACGCTATGTGAGGACTGCCGAGAAACAGGATACCTCTGCCTGGTTAGTTGAAATAGATCAAAAAAGCGGCGGATTTGAATATACTTATTTCCATAAAAGCAATAATCCGTTTAAGACACCGGGTTTGTATGGGTATGCGCATGGCGGCATATCCCCTCAGGAACTGGTTGTGCCGTTTATTTGTATTGAACGTAAAGGCGCAGATATTAAAAAACTTGATGTGGTTATTGCTAATAAAGAAAACTTGCAGGCAGTTGTCGGAGATATATTTGAAATATCACTTAAGGCTGGGATCAGTAAAGAAGGGCTATTTTCGATGCAACGAAAAGTGGAAATCCTTTTTTTATCCAGTGGAAAACAGGTCATCAAAAGTGATATTATTTCATTAAAGCCGGAAGAAGTTGTAAAAAAAGAATACAGCTTTGACGGTAGAAATGAATTGGATGCAATTGTTATTGACGCTGAAACAAAAGAAACCATAGACAGAGCCACCATCAAACAGAAAACTATTCGGGATACGAGCGGACTCTTATAAAAAAGGAAACTTAGGGGTTTAACATGGCAATCATACTTGATGAACTAGATGAAAAGCTTCTGGAATATTACAGGGGATATGTCGTTAAAAAGGATCTCGTTCAGATTTTAAAAGTCGGCCAGAATGTTCCGGTTTTTGTCCTTGAATATCTCATTGCCAATTCATGTTCAACCCGCGATGAAGAAACAATAAAAAAAGGCATGGAAAATGTCAAGGCAGTGCTGAGAGAGCATTACGTAAACCCCGAAGAAAGCGATTTGATCCATTCAAAAATTAGAGATAAGGGCACTTTCAAGATTATTGATAAAGTGAATGTGCGGCTTGATTCCAAAAAAGATAAATACTGGGCACAATTGTTAAACAGTAATATCAGAAGTGCCAATATCAACGATTCTTTGGTCAGCGAGCATGACAAGCTCCTTCTGGGCGGTATCTGGGCGATCATCGATATGGAATATGATCCGGAAATTAAATTCGGGAGTACAATTTATCCGTTTGTTGTTCAGGAAATAAAACCGATTCAGTTATCAACATTTGATAACAGTAAATTTATCGGTAACAGAAAACATTTTACAAAAAAGGAGTGGATAGATGCTTTGCTCAGAAGCTCCGGGATTGAACCCTCTTCTGAAGGCATGACGGATAGACTGAAGATGCTTCTAATTTCACGATTGATCCCTTTGGTTGAAGCCAATTTCAACTTTATCGAACTGGGGCCACGCTCAACCGGTAAATCATATGTCTTTAAAGAACTGACGCCTTATTCAATTCTGATTTCCGGAGGCCAGGGAACGGTGCCGCAGTTATTTGTTCATGGCACAACAGGCAAAGTCGGGGCTGTGGGACAATGGGATGCCGTTACCTTTGATGAAGCTACAGATAAGCTTTTTAAAGACAGGGATGCGATTCCGCTCATGAAGGATTATATGGAATCCGGATCTTTTTCAAGGGCCGGCGCCGGAGGTGAGATTTCAGGAAGTGCATCCATTGTTTTCAATGGAAATATTAATCAGCCGGTTGAAACCGTGCTTCAGAATTCGCACCTTTTCAGCCCGCTTTCAGATGATGTGAACAATGACACCGCATTTCTTGATCGAATCCATTTCTATCTGCCCGGTTGGGAAATAATAAAATTTGCGCCAAAACATTTTACAAAAAATTTTGGTTTCAGCATGGATTACTTTTCTGAATGTTTAAAAGCTCAGAGGAAATTGAATTTTACCGATGCGATTGAAGACTTTTTTGCTTTGGGCGCTCATCTCAGGCAGCGCGATACCCGTCCGGTTAAAAAATCAGTGTCAGGTTTAATAAAACTCATTCATCCAGATGGCAGGTTTTCCAAAAAAGATGTTAAGGAATACCTGATTATTGCCCTTGAAATGCGCAGACGGGTAAAAGAACAATTAAAGCGGATCGGCGGGATGGAATTCTGGGATACTAATTTCTCATACATTGACAAAGATACCCAGGAAGAATTCTTTGTTTCTTTACCCGAAGAAAGAGGTTCCCGCCTGATTGAAAATACACCGATTCCCCCGGGTGTCTGTTACACAGCAACAAGTGATGGGGACAGCCTTGCTTTGGTTCGCATAGAGGCTGCCGTTGTTTCCGGTTCAGGGAAACTGAATATTTCCGGTATCACCAGCACACCGGTAAAAGAAAATGTAAAAAACACCTATCAATATATCAAAGCAAATGAAAAGAACCTGTTAAGCGAGCAACATGCGTTAAAAAATTATGATATTTCAGTCCAGATAACAAATTTGCTGGGAGCCAATATTGCATCCGGGATAGGCGGAGCCGTATATGTTGCAATTTTGTCTGCGATTTATAAAAAGAACCTCAAATCCGGCCTGGGAGTGCTTGGCAATATTTCAATCGGCGGGGCCATTGAAAGAGCGATCAATTTTGTCGATAAGGTTTCCATGCTTTCCGAAAATGGTGCCAAAAATGTCATTGTCCCCATGGATAATCTTAATGAACTTCAGGACATCCCTCAATCGGTCCTCGGCGATACAGATGTTCCTTTCTATTCAAGCTGTCAAATGTTGATGCAGAAGTGTATTCTTAATGAATAAAATATATTCAACCCACCAAACACTAACAATCTCTTATCATTAAATGAATAATTCTCGATTAGTTTATTCAACGGAAGCAGGCAAAATATGCCCATTGTGTCTAAATCCTGTTTCAGCGTGTACCTGCAAAAAGAAAAAACCAAGATCTCAAACATATATAAAAATTGATGGCATAATTCGGGTTCAGCGTGAAGTAAAGGGACGCAAAGGTAAAACGATGACCACAGTCTCCGGTTTTCAAATTAATGCCGATGAACTAAAAAATCTTGCCACCCAATTAAAACGCCGTTGCGGGACTGGAGGATCGGTCTGGTTTTCAGCTTTGTTATTGGTGTCATTTCCCCCTTGCGATAACTGATAAGATGAAATAAAGGATAATTCAGCAGATCGAAAACCCTGGCATTAACATCAGCCATATAATGTTTAACATTTTTTATGAGCGTGCTTAATGAGCGAAACTCCGGATTTCAAAGTTTTGGCGTTGCTTAGCGGGGGAATTGATTCAACAGCATGTATCGAATATTATCTTTCCAGAAATTATGACGTTTCTGGCCTTTTCATTGACTATGGCCAACCAGACTCAGAGAAGGAAATGATTTCTTCTAAAGCTGTTTCTGATCATTATTCCATTCCGCTTAAACAAATTACAGTTAAGGGCACTAATTTTTCGGAGGGTTATATTCCCGGGAGAAACGCAATGCTACTTAGCATCGCTCTCTTGACTTTTAATCATAAAAGGGGGATCATCGCATTAGGCATACATGCTGGTACACCTTATGCTGACTGTTCGCCAGTCTTTGAAGAATTGATGCAACGAATTTATGTGTTATACGAAGAGGGGCGAATACGCGTTGATGCCCCCTTCCTCCATTGGACAAAGAGTGAAATATGGGATTATGCGAAGATGCAAAATGTTCCTTTGCATTTAACACATAGTACCAATATCGATAACCCTGATCTCTTTGGCCAATTATCATAGTTGATTGAACATGAGATCGCCCATGCTCGCTCGAAGCACAAAGCTATATCATCCACTCGGGGTTACTATAGAAACGCCTTTACTCGTTCCATCTTTTTCAAGCAAAGGTTTTGGTTTTAGCAAATCGGGAGAATCAGAAATAAATGATATTTGTGCGGTTGCGTCAGAGTATCTTACTGAGACTATGCTGATAAGCGCATATGACCTCGCATGTGGTTATCTGGAAATGTTAGAAAGCTCCATTACGGAACTCACATTTGTCGATAGTGGAGGTTACGAAATATCTGACTCTCATGATCTTTCAGCAGTGTTCAAACAGCCCGTAAAATCAGATGAGTGGTCAAACGAAAAACTTAAGCAAGTTTATTCATCTTGGAAGGCTCACATACCAGCAGTTCTTATTAGTTATGACCATCCTAAATTACGTCAGCCAATTTTGGACCAAATTGAAAGTGCAAAAGCGCTCTTTACCAATTACCCGGAACAGCTCCATACTCTATTGATTAAACCTGAAACAAAAGACCAAAGTTATGTTCAGATAAATAATGTTATTGAGTGTTCAGAGGGACTTAAAAATTTTCACATTGTAGGATTTACAGAAAAGGAGCTTGGCAAATCCATCTTGAAACGAATGGTAAACATTTCCGAAATTAGGCTTGCTTTGGATGATTCAGAAATAGACATACCTATCCATATTTATGGAAGTCTCGACCCGATCACATCGGTTCTATATTTTATTGCTGGAGCAGAAATTTTCGATGGACTGACATGGTTAAGATATGGGTATGCAAACGGGCACGCTTGTTATTGGAACAATTACGGCGCTAAGGCTGTTGGCATCGACAGGGACGACGATTTTATTAAAGCGAAGACTATCCAAGAAAACCTGAGCTATCTGATTGAATTGACTCACCAAATGCGAAAGTTTCTCCTTAATAACGATTTTCAAAAATTCCGAAATAACGCTGAGTTTTTCGAGGATTGCTACGATTTATTAAGAACAAAAAATAAAAGGACTTAGCAAATGGGTGGCAGCGGAGGTGGTTATTTCAGGTCAGATCCCGAAAGGATTAAACAAATATTACGTGATTCCGAAACTCATACCGAGGATTCAAGGTATGAAGCTGAGGTTGCAAGCCTTCTTTCATCACTACTCACCAATTTTAATGATCGTGATCAAGAAGCGATTAGTAAACATCTTGCTGAAATTAAAAAGGCCCTGGAAAAAGATATTGAAGGTACAGTTGACCTTCTGCTTGGTGGATCGGTTGCTAAACACACTTATGTAGATGGACTTTCTGATATTGATTCCTTGATAATACTCGATAAGGCTGAATTAGCTAATAAGACTCCATCGGAAGTACAAGAATATTTTGCTCAAAGGCTTAGCGAACGATTTCCAAACACTGAGATCCAAACAGGTAATTTAGCAGTTACCTTGCGTTTTGCTGATTCCGAAATACAAATTTTACCTACTGTTCGTTCTGGAGAAAATATAAAAATTGCAGATCAGTCCGGCCAAAGATGGACACAAATTAAACCCAAAGCATTTTCTGAAAAACTGATTCAAACTAATCAGCAAGTTGGGAGAAAAGTTGTGCCTGTTGTGAAATTAGCTAAAGCTATTATTTCCAACTTGCCAGAAAAACATCAAATTACCGGTTACCATGCGGAATCCCTGGCCGTTAATATTTTTAAAGGATATACTGGTGAATTGAAACCAAAGTCTATGTTAAAGCATTTTTTTTCAGAAGCGTCTAACTTGATGAAGCAACCGATACTTGATAGAACTGGGCAGTCTGTTCACGTTGATGATTATCTTGGATCTTCAAACAGTCTTGAGCGGAGAATTGTAGCTGATGCCTTTGGCCGAGTGCACCGAAGACTTAAAAATGCTGATAGTTCTGGCTCTATAGATGAATGGCGAAAACTCTTCCGGTAGATCGTTGATGAAAAAGGAAGATCTAAAAAAACAGGCTAAGGTGGTTGATATGATGTTAACCATGCATTCCATCTTAGCCGCACGTTATTTTAGGAAATCGAAGATATTGGAATTGTCAATATTTGCTGTTTCAATATTGTTAGTAGCACTGGCATTCGTTGATCCCAAAATACTTACCTTTTTCAATTTTCAGATAGAGACGGCTCGAATTTTAATTGGGTTATGTTCAATCCTCGTGTTTTTCTTATCGATTGTATCACTAATTGTAGACTGGAAAGGAAATGCTGTTCAATTTAGAGAAGCATTCAATACTTTAATACCATTAAAATCTGAATGGCGAGAGATATTGACAAAATTCGATGACCTTGATGAACGCGATATTTTAGAATTTGTCAGAAAGTCTGCCTTAATTCTAAGCACTCTTATTCCAATTCCAGATGATAAGTTCAATAAGCTAAAAGCAACACATTACAGAAAGGTTGAGCTAAGCAAGATGATAAGTGTTCTTCCAGGCAGCAATATCATAATGCTTCGATTTAAAATTTGGTGGCATACCAACACAAAACTGTTAAAGGAGAAAAGTGAGGATCGGTAATGGTACCCTGTAACGTATCAAGAACTGATGAAAAACTCAGGCGAATAGCAAAAGCATACCTTATAGCTAAGCAGAAAGTCATCGAAAAAGGATATGCAAAAGAAATTGATTGGCAGTATGAAGTATCATTAGAGGCATTAGACGAATGTACATTTCTTAGGGAATCTGCGTGGGTAATCCTAAATAGTGGGATGCGAGAAAGTGTAGTCAGACAAAGGTTTGGTAAAATCAGTGAAGCTTTTTACAATTGGCAATCTGCTGTTATCATCGCAGAGAATGCCAAAACATGTAGGGAAATAGCCCTACGCTATTTCAATCATAAAGGGAAAATAGCGGCCATACTATCAATTGTGAAGCGAATTTCACATGATGGGTTCTCTGATATATTCCATGGGATTAAGCAAACTGGTATCAAGTACCTAAGACAATTTCCTTTTTTAGGTCCGGTTACTTCAATACACCTTGCCAAAAACATTGGACTCTCAGTCGCTAAGCCAGATAGGCATTTAATCAGATTGGTATCAAGGTTGGGATATAAGAATGTCCAGGTTTTATGCGAAGACATATCAAGAGCCACTGACGATCCTGTTCCAGTTATTGATATTGTTCTTTGGAGGTTCTCAACTTTATATCGGTCAAACGTTGGCCGGATGGCCGAAGCGATTGGGGCTTATTGAAAATCCACTGAAATCGCCCCGATATATGCGAGTTGACAAATGCAAGAAGACAACAGGGTCAGGTCTTGACGGGCTGTTGCCCAAATCGAAAATTAATTATAATTCCCTATTCAAATTAAATTGATGAGCTAATGAATTAAGTCATAAATTTATTAGAAAATACGCATAAACCCTTTGATAATGCTTGATTA
>SDBV01005261.1_pt1 | contig 18320 bp, 35 predicted proteins | sample 2277081 | NCBI WGS metagenome assembly SDBV01 (sample SAMN10402039, study PRJNA504765) | marine sediment metagenome | isolation source: marine sediment core GS10_PC15, 223 cmbsf | place: Arctic Ocean: Southern Knipovich Ridge | collected 2010 | reverse complement strand
TCATGCCCACGGCCGTGTTCAAATACACCGATAGCAAAAAAGGGCAATAACAGAACCCACCCAAAAGAATAATTTATGTGGTGTACCTTACAAATAGGGGAAATTTTATTTAACATTTTCAGTCACCTTTCCTTTCATGGTTTCGATAAGAGTAATTATAGCAACCATCAAATCAAGTCGCTATCATTTCTGTTTCGGTCTTTATCCTCTCTACACATGCCTCGCACTTTACGAACTGTGGGGGAGCAAATACTATACTCAAAATTTCTTTTTCTATGTGGCACAAAGTAAAATATCTACCAAGTGCAGAGTAGATATAATGTGCATCGTTGCTTTCCGGCCACTCTAACGCACACCAGCCAAAATGCTCAATATTAACTATTAATTCACTTACCATCGCTCACCTTTCCTTTCTCTAAATAAGCTCAAGTTTTCTAAACACCCAGAACGGAATTATCCATATCGGGAGCGTCAATCCAACTACCACCAAAAATAATCTCTCTAACACCCACTGTGCAGCATCTCCCGCGTAAGTTTGTACATAATCAGCTTTCCCGATCAAATAGTCTAATATCATAATTCACTCCTTTTCTTTCTAATAAAGAGGTCCAGCCATATCAAGGATATACCCCATTCCCCCCAAGGCAATCATTACTAACATACACATAATAATCCAGAATATTTTATCAAGCACTGGTCTAGCAATCAAAAAATCTAAAAATTTATCTATCATCACTCACTTCCTTTCTCTAAATAAGTTCAAGTTTTCTAAACACCCAGAACGGAATTATCCATAACGGGAGCGTCAATCCAACCGCCACCAAAAATAATCTTTCTAACACCCACTGTGCAGCATCTCCCGCGTAAGTTTGTACATAATCAGCTTTCCCGATCAAATAGTCTAATATCATAATTCACTCCTTTTCTTCCTCAATACGTATTCCCGTATTGAATGCCATTGCGGCCAGTTTTAAAAATGCTATACCTAACCATTTTCTGATTTTGTATTCTCTTGTGTAATTAATAGTCACAACCATGGTCGCCTCTGAGGGCATAGGTTTTGTTAAATCAATTGTTACAGGGATTTCATTTGATGCCATCACTCACCTTCCTCAACTCTCATATCTAATATCCACATCTTGCCGCATTTAGGACAACGTATATGAATAGAGCTCCCCTTGGCAATATGTCCTCTAAACAATAACCTCCCGCAGTGATGACGGTAATCGTACAGTTTTATCAGTCTAGCCACTTTGGGTTTATCCGTAGAGGATTTGCTCGACTTGTTTTCTTGTGTTGTCATGTAATATCATCTTGTCTTTGTTGGTTTCGTACCACTTGATCGTGTCCGGTGTTCCTTGCGCTAATCCAGCGCCGCGCCAATCCGCAACCATTTCACGGACATATTTCTCTTTCATTTCAACTGCGCAACTCCCCCCGTTAGTAGGAAATAACCACCACTCCCAATGGTGTTTATTCCTGTTCTTGTGAAGCAGCCAAGTGTATCCAAGTAATTGATTTATTGTCTCTGGTTCCGGGAATCCGTTTTCGTCTTTTAGTGATTGTCTTTTGGGAAACACCTCGGCATGTCTCATCCATTCATCGGGTCGAAACTTGCTTATATCGTGAATCAATCCAAGCCACGGAATACCTAGCTTCCAACATTCAATAAAAACATAGCATTTATGGCGCAACACATACTGCAAATACTTCAGATGATTTACCATTCTAACCACCTGGGATTGTCTAGCATCCATTTTACGCACTTCTCTAAACTATCCTCAAAGGTCTTGGGATGTTCCCAGCCAGCCGCACATAAAGCAAACCCATCAAGGGCGTATCTTAGATCATGCCCCGGTCGTGCGCTGTGAAAGTCAACCATTTCGTATTTCAACGGCTTTCCAACAAATCCAGCTATCATCTGCGCCAGTTCCAGGTTATCAACTTCTTTCTCTCCCACTATGTTCATCTTGCTCCGGGTGTAAAGCTCTTTATTCAACAGGAATAACAATGCACCCGCAACGTTCCTGCAATGCACGTAATAACGTGATCCGGCTTTGGTCATATCTGCGTTGCTGTGGATGTAGACTGTCTCGCCGGCCAAAACCTTATTTATTACAAGGGGGATAAATTTCTCTGGGTGCTGCCTCTCTCCAAACAGGTTCATTGTGTGGGTGATCAGCATAGGTATTTTGTAGGTGTTAGCATACGCAAGGCACAACTCCTCCCCGCCCGCCTTTGTCGCCGCATACGGGTTGCCTGAGTTGTACCTGTCCCACTCTTTATAGTTCACGCCGGGAGGAGCGGGACCGAACACCTCATCGGTAGAAAAGTATACGAATTGCTTCAGGTCTGTTTGCTCCCTGGCAAAGTCCAGGATTTGCATTGTGCCAATCACGTTTGACATCACGAAGGGATAAGGGTCTTTGATGCTGTTGTCAACGTGTGTCTCCGCCGCGGCGTGGACAATATAATCTACCTGTCCTATCTCTTGCTTTATTCCTACACTGAGGGCTTTGGTTAGATCGCAGGCGTGGACCGTTACCCGCTTATCATCGAATACGTCAATGTCTCTCAGTCTGTCGTACCCGTTGGCCGCGTAGGTGAGTTTATCCAATACGATAATATCCCAATCGGTCTCTTTTATGGTTGCTTCGACCATGTGATGCCCCCAGAAGCCAGCCCCTCCGGTGATGATTATTTTAGTCATCCGCTTTCCTTGTCAAGCACAGGCGGGGCAGGAAACAATTCGTCTTCATCTTCTAAAGGACACCATGACGGCGGAGGTTTTACCCCATCACTAGGCATAATTATCCTGTCTTTCTTTGTGCATGTGTATTCCCACCCCCAACCAGGAGGGGCCAACAACCAATACTTGACCTTCCTTTTTTCAAAACGTGGGCAGTCTCTACATCCTTCTATTTTGAATGACTTACTCATACTATCTTAAACCTTTCCGGTATAACCGATAGTTCAAATGCTTCTATAGCGATGATTATTTTAATCATTGGGGGCATCCTCTAGTGGACAATCTCTAAACACTTCGCTGTAAATTGCGAAAAACCCATACATGCCTTTCTTCAGTTTGTTGCAAAACGACGGCTTTGGTTCTTTTACGTCAGTTGAATTAAAATTATCCCCAGGAACATGATGCTTGCACTCAAAACAATTATCAATATTCATTGCCTTGCTCATACTATTTTGTACCTTTCCGGTATAACCGATAGTTCAAATGCTTCTATTCTCTCTCGTACCTGTGTAATGCTTCTGTGTGGGTATGTCACCTTTAGTCTTTCTAACGCTAGTTTATCGTCTATATATAAAACGTGCGCTAATATCAGGTCTCTGTCCGGCTCCGGGTTTGACTTACCGTTCAAATGATGAAATCCGGGAGCCCAACTGACCGGAGCGTATGTTATCAGTCTCTTGCAGTATAACTTATCAAACGACCATTGTTTCCGTTGTTGCAATAAGGGCTTACTCAGGTCGATCTCATCTTCTCCGTTGTGTACTATATGGAATCCGTTAGTCCTGGGTAATGCGCCGGCGTTCTTTTCGATGTAATCCCTAAGCCCTTTGTATTTGTTTGGATCGGGCATTATGAATTCATCAATGTCTGCATAGACCACGGCGTCAAATGTTTCAAGTAACTCCGCTTGCCTGATGCTTACCTCTCTGGCAAATGCGCCCGGGGCGTACTTAGGGTTATTCTCTCTTAGCTTTATTGTTTCGATTTCGTCTACGTGTTTGCTGTAATAGGCTTGGAAGATAGGCCAGAGAGGGTCGTCGTTTTCTTTATTAACGAGGATGATTATTTTCATTTAGCATTTAGCTTTCACTGGTTGCAGCAGAAGGCGGGTCGTCTGTAATCAAACCCCAGTATCTCTTTACTTGATTTCTGTCTCCCTCTTTTTCTGCCTCGGTCAAATCAACATATTCTGTTTGTATTTGTCGCTTCCATCTCTTGACAAAAAAGGAGGGTATCTTCACGCCTCCGTCAATGGTGTTTGTACACACAGAGAATAAATATTCTTGCCAATCAGACCATCTCTCGTGTTCTATTGCTGCTAGTTTTTCAAATAACTCATCCATTCTTTTCATCCCAATAGAGTTTTACGGCTTCCAGGACTTCTTTTTCTTTTTGGACAAATTCGGGATTTTCCCGCAATTCTACCAGCGGCTCATTGGCTCTATTGATTGCGATACCATCTTCCCGATAACTACAACCAGCTAGCGGAGACGACCCACATTTATCGTCTGGAAGATGTCCGTGTAATCGCTTGAAGAAATCAACCTCCCTCATTGCACTGAAATCTCTGATTATTACTGTAGGCGGTTTATGCTTTTTATCCATTTCTTTCCTTTCACTAGTTTATAAACCTTTACCTTCCAAAAACTTAGCCAGTTCGTCCGCGGCTGTCTGGTACAAACCTGTTATCTTCTCAAGCGAGGTCTCAGCCAAATCCACCAGCCTCCACCAGTATTGAGCAAAGAACGGGTCTTGTTGTCCCGGGCTACCTATCACTTTGGGGGCGTAATTCAGATTAGATCCAAACTTACCCACAAAACCGGTCGCGCCCAATTTCGTAACCTTGAATATGTCTGGTTGCCCCATCTTCCCGCCCGACATGCCAACGCCTAGACTGCGACCAAGTTGTCCCGTTCGTCGATAAGTGCTGCCTGTTGGCGGAGCAGGGTATGGCTTCACATTCTCCCACAACACAAACAACGCGGTAGAGGTGGTTAATTTTATCACCTTTGCGTACCTTATAGGATACGCCTTGAATCGCTTCAGTAGTTCTTTGAGTCCGCTTACTTGTATGAACTTTGCCATTTACGCTAATATCTCCTGTAACTGTTGTTGGAATAAAACCTCACTGACTACGGGCAAGAGCCAGCATCTACAATTGTGTGTTATAATACCATTAGTGAAGTATAAACTATATGGCTCTACCTGGAGGTCGTAAACATGTCCCGAATAATTGAACTTTCTAACACTCCTGACTTGGTCAAGCAATACATCGCTGGCAAATCTATCAAGAAACTGGCTGGCGAGAATGGGATCGGGCGTTTCGCTATGGCTAGGATACTCACTGATAGCGGCGTTGTGTTGCGCACCCAATCCGAAGCCGAGATTATCAAGTGGGCGCAAATGACCACAGAACAAAGAGCTAATCAGGTTCGATCTGCTCACGCTGCCGCCAAGGGAAGGGTTCCGTCCGAATCCGAAATGGTTGCCAAAGCCACCGCCAGGGAGGCTAACTGGAGGAAACACATCACCAGTGACGAAGCCGAACTGATGGTTTTGCTTCGCATGCTTACTACTCCCCAAAAGGCTGTTGGGGTATATAACCTCGATATCGCCCTTAATGAATACCCCATCGCCGTGGAAGTCTACGGGGGAGGATGGCACGCTACCGGCCACCACCTCGTCAGACATTTTGAGAGATGCGAATATCTGTTCAATCTCGGTTGGACTATTGTAATCGTTTGGGTTGATAAGGTTAGATACCCTCTCGCTTCTGGGGTTGCTGACTATATAATCAAACTCTCTGATGTCTTTCGCTCTCACCCACCCTTTCTGCCCCAGTATCATGTGATTAGGGGTGACGGTGATAGAGCGACCACTGTCAAGAGTTATCTCAATAGCGACTCCATCATAGAACACCTTGGTTGCCGCCGTAATGTTACCGGGTACGCTAACTTTATTGCCGGGTAAGATACAATTTACATGTGCTGGCGGGGCGGAAAAAGACGATCCAATATGTCTTATCAAACTCCTCGCCCTGTTCAACGCCCTCTCTTCTGTAAATGTCTTGCCCAATAACCCGCGCATCTGGGGGCTGTTGGCTAACAACTCCTCGTTCACAGTAAAATCAGCGTCAATCGAAACAATCATACCGTGTAGTGGGCCGCAAACAGGACACACTCTTTCGTCTCTAGCCGTCTGCCATTTCTTGGCTCCGATCACGCCCGTGCTTCGCCATAACATCAAATTGCCCTGTGCGAATATCCGCGTGATTTCAGTCGCGGCAATCATCCCCGCTCTCTGCGATCCAAATATTAATGCTAGCTGTGGCTCCAGTGATGCAAGCCCCTCCCCTGATAGCAACCAACGCCTGATCGCCTCTATTGCTTTCTTGCGAGTTGTGTTGTTTATTCCAGGGATGGTTGTCAGTCTATAGATGTCCAAGTATTGAATGGCTTGCAGGTTGAATATATCGAAGTTAACAAGGGGCAACACGCCCGCGGGGAGAGTTGCAATCCCGCCTTTACTTCCAGCAATGAGAGCGGCCACGACTAAAGCGTCAATGGCTTCCCAGAGTTCTCTGTTCTCGTTCTCCCAAAAGGCGGAGCTAGTTGGCGGGGGGTCTAGGGTCATTCTTGTATTTCTTGTTTCTATATTTCTGGTTTATGTCTCTGATAACTTCCTCTAGATGAATAACTGTAGCTAAAATTAATACAGCAGGCCAACAAATATACATTATATATTTTGGTTCATTGTCCTCTCCATAAATAACCTGCGCTATATGCCCTACAAGCAAATACAATAGTAATGTCATTTCATCTCCTTCGCCGGATTACCTACCACGGTCACGCCAGCGGGTACGTCTTTCACAACCACGGCTCCCATTCCAATTACCGCCCCTTTTCCGATGGTTAGTTTCTCTCTAATCAAAGCCCCCGTTCCGATAAATACCTCATCGCCAATTGTGACATTTCCAGATATATGAACGCCTGGGGATATGGTTACAAAATCACCTATGATGCAATCGTGGCCTATTGTGGAGGCGAAGTTGAGGTGTACGTGTTTACCGATCCTTGCGTTCACGGTTATTATTACGTTTTGGCAGATGATTGTTCCCTTGTCTATGAAAGTTAAGTCCGCTATGTCAGCAGAATCAGGATATAAAGCATACGCCCAGGTCGCGTCCGTTTCCTCAACCACCTTCCTTCTTGTGGCTGGATCTCCGATTGTCACTACCGCAATACACCCGGACTGAGGCAACTCGTTTGAGTTTACAAATCCTACGATATTATGCTTGTCCCTCGCCCACCTTCGCACCTCCCTCCCGAACCCGCCAGCTCCTATTATTACTAGGTCACGCATTGATCGTCCTTTCTTGTATCGCTTTCAGATGATTCCTCTACATGATCGGTGATTGCATATTTGTTCCAATCCTCTGCCTTGATAATCCATCCTTTCGGATGATTAATCTTCCAATCTTTTAAAAACTCGACAAAACAATCTACCATCAACTATCCTTTCTCTAGTTTCTCGTTTGGTCTGGGTAGTCCCGTCCTTAGTTTAGGGTCAATCCTGAAATCTCCCAAATCTTTCTCGGTTGCCACTGAAACGCCAGTCACCTTTACGGCATTTGTTTTAGTAAGGCCGGTCAAGACCAGATCGATTATTACGATCTCATCTGGTTTATTAGAACTCGCATCTGTTACAGCGCAATAATCACGCCATTGCTCTACCCCGCTATCATCAAACTTTGGGGGCATCTTCCCGAAAGGGAGCTTGAGTCTTGTCACGGCCATTATAGTTTTCCTATTGTGACTTTAGAGATTGCGTTACTTGCTTCTGTAGAGAACAATGCAATCCCTGTGTTGCCTATAACACTGGCATCTGCAATCGTAGGGGTAGCTTTTTCAACGCCGTTGTATTTGATGCTTAAGGCATTTGTGCCAGCTGGGTTTTCGATGCGAAGGATTTGGTCTGGGGTCACTGCTTGGGTTACGCTTGCAAGATTGGAATAAATCCCATTTACGTTTTTATCTACTACAAGATAAGTTCCGTCCATGTAAGCCATTCCAAAATTTGCGGGGGTAGCTGCATCATCTAAGTTCCAGATAACGCCAACCTGAGTATCAGTAGTTACGGCATTTATATGAACATCAATAAAGAAACCATCCGCAAGCCCAAATTGAGATTTAAGCGCATTAAGTATTGATATAAGCGTTAATTGGTTGGCAGAAGAATTATCAATAGTAATATCTACTGGTTTATTTCTCACCCCTATTTCTAATCTAGTGCCTCCAGACCTTCCGGTAACTAATTTACTCCCGGGCGTTGAATAAACAATTAAAATCCCATTGCCTTCATCTCGATATCGAACGATGCCCGCAATAGTAACTGAATCTATATCAATTGTCCATTGATACCATCCCCCTATTGTTAAAATAGTTTGTCGTATAACCAATGTGTTTACAGCAGTAGCAAACATATTGGCAAGTCCCAATCCTACTCCTCCATGCCCCTGTCCTGCCCCGACCTGACTAATCTCTGGGTCTGCTCCTACCTCTCCGGCTACTGTCCATCCATCAGGATCATCCCCCGTCCAATTTGCAAAATTTCCATTAACAACCAACTCGCCCCCCAGCACAATCTTATCATTCAAGGTATTCCCGCCAACCTCAGACCAGCCCCCGTCAAAGAACTGAGACTCGTCCCCATCAAAATTAACGTTAATTGTTGCTCCTTTTACAAATCCCCACTCCATTCTGGAGTGTGCTAATAATCCTTTTCTATGCATTATTTCACTCTCCTCTCATTCTCAGCGCGCCTTTCTTGATGCGCCCCGCCTGTTTATCCCAGAACTTACCCGGGGCCGCCAATACCTTCCGCCATTTGCTTTCCTGGCGTTTCCTTGTATTATCATCAGGGGGGTCTCCGGTCGCAAACATATCAACGCTCATGTCGTCTTGCCTCCCCTGTTCGCTCCCCGGTAGGTTCATCCCAATCGTTGCTAACCTGGCCTGTTCGTCCTCCGCTTGCTTTTCATCCAGCTCTTCTATTTCGTCTACCGTCTTTTCCGGCATACCAAATATTGAGCGCATCCATACCTCATCCTCTGGGGTAAGGTGTATAAAGGGGGCGGCCATTTGAATTACTTTGGCTATCATTTCCATATCTACATCGCCTGCCGGGGAGTGTTCCAACCGCAACCCGTCCGCTTCTAGCCCGTTCAGCTTCATCAATCTGGGGATAACGAACTTGGTGAATGTGTCGCTTATGATGTCCGCAAATGCGTTGACCGACATATTGAAAAAGTCTGTTTGGTCTTCGCTGAGGGACAACGCCCCGATCTGATCCATGCCTAACACCAAGAATTGAGCCAGGGAGGCCATGAGCATTCGTTTCTCGTATCTGCTTATCACGGCCCCAACGTCTATTAGTCTTTGGCTTTCAGACCCCATCAATCTGAAATCCCATCCTTGCTTCAGCACTAGTCCCGCTTGTTCGTCGTTCCTTATCCGTCTTACTATCTGCTCCGCTTCCTCTTTATCCTCTCCGTCTGGATCCGCCATGTCCGGCATTGTCAAAACAGGGAGCCCCGTTAGGTCGCGCTCAATACCGATCGCTTCTATTTGCTGCAGGCTCTTGGCGTAGTAATAAGATGTGTACCCGGTTCGCAAAATAGAGCGCCCCTCGGGATTATTTCGCTCCACCTTTGTTCGATACAATACCAGCTTCTCTATGGGAATCGGGTCTTGCACTAGCCTCTTCACAGTCTGTTGGATAAATCCGAATATCCCGCCCTGCTCGTCCATTACCCATCTGAACACCGTATCTTGTCCTCTGAAACCGAACTTACGCCACAGCATCTTCCCGCCCACCCGCTCGTATACTAGCTCGAATATCGAGAAGCCGAACGGGAGCATGGTTAGAATCTCCGTGATATGGTCGTTCAGACTGAATGACATATTATCAAGGCTCTCGTTCAATAACTCCAAGCGAGGGTCTTCGTTTCCCTCCTCGCTGGTGAACATCCAATCTGCCGCCCTGATCGATTGCTCTATGGACAATAACAATCCGCCTATTACGGGCGAATTCAGACGCATTTCATCGAACATCTTATACCCGAGTCCGTTCCCGGATATCCTAAGTTCTCTTAAAAACTCTTGCTGAATGATCCCGCTGTGTTCGTTCAGCCCTGTCAGCCCCACTTCTTTGGTGGGATCAAACTTACTTCTTTGTATTGGTTGTTTGGGTAATCTACGTGAATTTGCTTTAGCCATAATTAAAACCTGTCTTTGAACTTGCTTTGCCCGGGCCTCACCTTATCGGCAAGGAACTTGCTTTTCTGCTCCGGTTGTTGTTTGGGTAACTCTGCTGGGAAAATGGGCAAGAATGCTAAACAACACGCGTCTCCCTTGTCTGGTGATCTTCCTAGCCGTTCCTGTATTTCTGTTTTCTTTTCTATTATAACACCACCCGGGCGCGGCTGCCATCTTGCGGAAGTTAAATCCGCTTTCAATTCAGGATCATCAGGTAAGCATATATCGTTTTCGCTTGCCGGGTCCAGTACGTCTCGCATATTCCACCATAGCCAGGCGCGGTTGTTGTAGAATGTTAATCTCCCGGTTCTATCCGTAATTGGTTGGTCATTTCTTTTCGCTTTACCTGAGAAATTAAACGGGATGACTTGCATATTTTCTTCATGTTTGACCTTGTCCCATACCCCAGCGCCGTAGCCGCCTGTGGTGTCAATAACACCTACTGCGCCTTTTTTATGCAACAGCATTTGTTTTAGGTGGTGCGCTGTTTGGTTTGTGTCCTCTTTTGACTTCTCAATTATTGGGTCTAACCAGATTCCATACCTCTTTGCAAAAGTAGTTTTATCCCCACCAGTGTATGCAACATCGTTTCCTACCTGAGAAAGCCTTGTGTTGGGTTTTTTTTGTTGTCTACCTCGTTCAATTGCAGCATTCACCCATTCTGTAGGCATTACTTGCCAAGGGTTGTCCTCTGATGCGATTGTGAAGTCCCCATATAGGTACATGGACCTCAGCGGTTCTGGCATACCTTGCAATATCTGTCTATAATTAGTTTCTTCTAGGTATGGGTTATCCTCTAGTCTCGCAGGGATGAAAGTGCGTGATTTTGGCAGTATCTTCTCTTTGCCGTGCATAAAAGGCTCCCCATTCTCTCTTGTTGCCTCTGCTCCGTCTACCATTGCAAACCACCGCAACTCACCCGGCTCCGCTGGATTTGGATGATTTTCGTCAAGCCACGCTCCCCATCTGTCTTTCACCCATATCCCCTCGTCTTGGGTTGGAGGGTTTCCGGTGCATACAACCCTGGTTCTTTGGTCTTGTATTACCGTCCTAGTCCAGCCTATAATAAATTCATACTGCGTCTTGGTAAACTCCGTTATCTCGTCAAACGCCTTTAGATCATGCGCCCGTCCCTTCCAGTTGAATTTGTCTTTTTCGTCTTTTACAGCGCCGAAGTTTATTCGCCTCCCATCTGGAAATTTCCACATCTTTGTCTGACTGTTATATCTTCCTGTTTCCCCTAATATTTCCCTTGCTCTTTCTTCCAAATCTTGAAGGTTCTTATATCTACGCCTGAATACCGCCGAGTTGTGGTGAGCGGTTGCCGCCAATCCTAAAACAAGGTCGCTCTTGCCCCCACCTGCGCTTCCTCCATAGAATAGCTCATCGGCTTCGCAATAATACGCCTCTGTTTGCGGGCCGGGGAGGGGTGTCCAGACATCGCTCCCCCCGTAACTCCCCTGGCGTTTTCTTAGTTCCAACTCTGCTTTAGCCTGGGTCTCTAAGGACATCGAGTGGGTCTTCGCCTTTTGATATTCTCTCTAATTGCTCGTTTGTCATTTTCGACATATCGTAATTCATGTTAGTGTTATGTCCTTTGTCTGCCAATATCTTGTGTTTCTTTGCCATCATTTCAAGACCTTTGACGGGATCGTGGAACTCTACTTCCATACCTCCCCGTGAATTCTGTTTGACCTTCTTAATCAATATCGAAAATCCGTCTTTTTGAAGAGCCTCCAAATCAAAAGATTGGACTAAGCCAACCAGAAAACGCTTCCCATTTTTGTCGTAATCCCACAACTCCCGCTCTGTTATGTAATCAGCTTTATCGAACGATCTAGCGATCTTGGCAATTCGGGCTACTGTTTCCCTTGCTCCCATACCCCAGGTAGAATAGATTTCGTCTAGTTTTTTCGCAATATGAGGTTTTTCGAGGTTTTCTGATCCTATTGCCGCAAGCGTCCTCCGGCTTCCGCTATACCCCGCCCTTGCCGCCGCTTCCGTTCCGTTTCCTAGTTCAACATAATGATAAACCCAGGATAGCTGCTTTACAGTCAACCCGTCTTTATTTTTGCTTGACTTCTTCCCTTTTTTCTTTTTGCTCACAGTTTGATTATACATTATTTTATCCCCTAACACAAAAAATACCGCCCCGATCAGAGGAGGTTGACCGGGACGGCTTCACAAGGAGGGGGGTGCGTACACCCAATGCGGTAATTATATCATGGGTTTTACTTACTCCTTTGGCAAGGTTTCCCATTCTACAACAAAGCCTAGTATTCTTATAAAAGACTTGTCGATGGCAGGTGAATGGAATTTAGAAAAAAACCAAAAACTGCGAGGAATCAATCCCCGTCTGTAAACTTTCCTAAATGGGTTGTCAAAATAAAACTTCATCTAATCTCCTTCAAACAAGTCAGGTCGTTTGATGCGAATGCAGGCTTCTACTATGGCGGCTTGGGGGGTGTCTGCGTATGCCTCAACAGGAAACTTTTTACCTATATCCATGCTCATCCATAAACCAAAGTCTTTATCTTTGTTTAGGGAATAGTCATGTCCCAACTTCTCCATCCCCATCATTGCGTGATTGAGGTCTGTGAGGGGGAGAAACTCGCCCTGGTACATTAGAGACTTACCTTCACACATCCACCACATTATATTAGGGTAAACATTTCCTTCAGTCCACCCCAGCACATCCTCCGCAAACACCCTCTCGATCTGGGGGTTGGTCATGTCTTTGTATTTCATCACAGCTTCCCTGTAGATTTCATGAATAACCACGCAATCACCCCAAGCACGACAACAAGCCAGATTATAGCAAGCGCGTGTTCCATAACTACCTTGCACCCCTCGAATTTGGCTTGAGCGTTTTTGTTAGTCATTGGGGGACTCCTTTGGTAGGGCTGGCAAGGGCATCCAGTGGGTTATCTTGTCGCAATGCCCGCACTCGATATGCGTATTCGCAAAATAAGTCCGCCATCCTTCTGGGGTAGTTGTGGCGTTTACGCCTGCAATAAAAATATCTCCGCGTCTTGTGATTGCCAACACCTCCCCATTTTTACTCGGCAACTCATCCTCTACGCTTATCCAGTTATCCATCTTCACTCTCCGTATCCAGCGCAACTCCGCACCGGCAGGCTTTTCCCGTGCATTCTTTGTGCGGGACTTTCAGGGCTTCGGATGTCAATACAACCTTTTTGCCGTCCTGTGATTTGCAGAATTTACAGGCTCGTTTGTCTTGGATCTTTATTTTGTAGTCCATTATTTGTCCGGCGACCACTGGTTGGCTTTTTTGTAACAATCCACCAAGTCTTTTTTCAATTCCTCGACTAATTCTTTGCGAGATGTTTTCAGAGACTCGGCGATGTCCATAAGAAATTGGTGCGGCAATTCTATGCCGGAAACTTCTTTGTAATGCTTTGCGGCGTCTTTGGCGCTTTGCTCATCTTCGATATACCACCCATTCACATCTGAGTAAACAAATAATATGTTGCTTCCGTATCTTGTTAGTTCGTCTACATGGGCATTTACTTTTACTGTTTTTTGGATTTCCATCGGTTCTTTCCTTTCGGTTCTTTTGATTAGTTTATCTGAGTATTTGGACTCCACATGAAAAGGCTTACCTATTTTTGTTAATCCTCCTTCGCAAAAATCACAATACCGTGAATTGGCTCCTTTTATTTGCTCTGCCCCACAATGGTCGCATACAAACTTACACCTCATTTCCCCCCTCCGTTCTGCCAGTTAGCGCGGGCGTATTCCATAGCTTCGGGGTGTTTCATGCTTTGATCCCTTCCGGCCATATACTCTTTGATGAACACCTCAACCGCTGAGACCATAGCCTCCGCCTCATTGAATCCGCTTTCGTTTAGGAATTTATTGGCTCCGGTTATGTCGCCTATGTGCGGATTGAGTTTGATCACACGGTCAACAAATCTCGCGGGCCACGGTTTCTCGATTATCTCTTTTTTCTTGCGCTTCGGTTCTTTGGGTGGGGGCGTTGACTTGACCTCAGTTACATCGCCATCAATTATCTCTCCGGTTAGTTCGTCTGCGTCAATGCCGGATTCCAATCCTCCCGCAATTTCAACGGGCTGCAGTTCCGCTCTCATGCGAAGTCCGTTTACTTGTTTCTGTACCCACGTTGGGGCGGTCTCTAAAAAGATTAGATTCTTTTCACGCCTAACCCTTTTACCTCCCTCCCCGGGAGAGGATATCATTCGGGGCTTTCGCTTTAATAGTATGTCTATGTTTTGAAGCGATCCACTGTTCACAAAGTATAACGCCTTCAAGTTTTTAGATATTTCAGCGATATCATTTTTAGATCCCGTGTGCAATGTCAAAGAAGCCAATCTTTCCAGTACCGGAATAATGACCTCGAGCCTTCCGGTGGCCTTTAGAAACACGGGTTGTTTTTTATTCTTGCTGTCTGTGTAATACACTGCAGGCTCGTTGGGATCATAGGGCCTCGGTCTGCCAGTCTTTAAATCAATCCCGTCCTTTACGAGTATTTCTCCTGTGTCCGGCTCCCTTAAGAAGATGTAATTCGCTCCATCCGATCTTGCCTGTAACGCCCCCGCCGTGTACCCCTCTAGCCACGCCTCCCAGCAATCATCGATTTCTTTGTAGGGAAGCCAAATCAATATCTCTTTTGGCTCCGCCCCGTACTCCCTCAAGAATATCTCCGCCGCCTCTGTTTCGTGTTCGTCAAACTCTACCCTGAAATAATCAAGGTCTTTGGGGAATCTACTCTTGCCTTTTTCCTCTCCCTTGCGCACGTTCCCGATCTTTGGGAATCCCATTTCTCCTTGGTCTGTTAAATCTACTATTGGGCTCATAACAATTCTCCTATAATCCTAAGTCTTTAATATTATCTTCCGCGCTCTTTTTCTCTTTGTGGTTCGGGTCCAGGCTAGGGTATGCTTTTTTGACCTCTTGAGCGTTGAAATGATCATCGTTTCTCTTGCGTTCTACCTCTGCCTTGTGAGTAAAGCCGCGGGTATCTTCATCGCATTCGCCGCATAAAACAATGTACAAATCCCTTTCCTCTTGGACCCAAATCCGCAAAGTTCCCCAGCAGGTAGAGCAAAGATAATCGAATGTTTTCCTTTGCGCCGCCGGATAAGCGACCGGCTCGATGTAGATAGATTTCTTGAATTTCATATTTTCCTAGTGGTTTGGGGCGTCAAGCGTATCGGCTATGTTTTTCAGTCTTTCCTCTACCGCAAGTAACGCCAAAACCTCGGCTTTTTTCAGGTGAGTGTAAACCGTTGTCTCTTTACTAAAACCCCCATCGGATATTATCGCGTCCGCCTCCCCGATCTGCTGTGTAGCCTGTTCTGCTAGGGTTGGGGTTGTTTTGTTTGTGTCGTCGTTATTCATTTTGGATCTCCTTCCACCAAAATCAAATCCTTCATTTCTTCTTGTAGCGATTGAAAGGCAAGCCCATATTGAGGATTGTGTTTTGCCATTTCGCCAATGTATGATATAGCGTCTTCCATTGCATGATTGTAAATAAATATGATTTTCTTGGTCTCATCAGATGCGGGCATTTGTTCACCCAATACCTTCACAATAGTCCGGGTTGCTTCTTTGCGGTCTTCATAGGTAACTTTCATTTTCTTTTCACTCCAATCCATAAATAGTTAGGGTCGTACCAGAGCATTGCGATGTTCATTAACTACCCTTTGGGTTAAAAAACATCCGGTGTTTTCGGAGCGACTTGGCGCGCCTCCTTTTGCTGGCCTTGTGGGTAGGTTTACGTTTTGGTTTTCTGAAGAACGGTATTTTTCTGGTGGTAGATTTGTCGGTGTACCTGTCTTTGTTTCTAAACATTCTTGATGGGTTTACGTTAAACATCTTAACTCCTATAAAAACCGCTTGTTAGTTTTTCTTAATACAACTTTTGTTCTAGCGTTATTATGGCAAAGAACAAAACCGGGAGTAATTTTATGAAGCAAATCCCACCAGCTTTTTTCTGTTCCGCCATTTTTGAAATGGGTTTCCTTGAGAGACAATTTACGATCTGGCTCTACTGCTACATTCGCTTTCTTTTTACGTGGCCTGTTTCGTCCAGCCATCCGTTCTCCTTATTCCGGCAATTCAAACTCTGCCGTTTTGCTGGTCATTACTTTTACGTAGTGATTTACTTTGTCTATGAAATCAAAAACTCGCTAAGGTCAGCGGACAAAGTGCCTTTTGCTTCTTCGCCAAAAGTAACAAAGTCCGGTAGTTTTGATTTGACAAGGTGCTTGAAGCCAGTGCTCTTTAGGCTCAATGCCCCAAGTGCCCTTTCGTCTATGGCGTATTGTAGTGCGGCTTCGACATCATAATCCATCGTTTTGTAAATCTTCACTTGTCCCCCATCGAATTTCTTTTCCCCTGTTGATTCGTACTCGGCAACCATGCCTGCCTTGTATTCGTTTTCTAGCTCCCCTATTTCCCCTGCGATGTCATTGACATAACACCTTTTGTTTTCCGCTTCAATAGCAAGGTCTGATTTCTCCAGCCGATCTCTAACGGCATCGAGTTCTACCCTTGCCTCTTCGTACTCTTTTCGCTTTTCTGCTATTTCTGTTATTGTAGTCATTTGTATTCTCCTAATATAGTTTTGCATTTCGGGCACATCGCGCCCCCCTTCTGGTTTACCAATTCCGCCAAGCCAAGCACTTCGGACATAACGTCTTGATGTATTCCAATCTCTCGATCATATCGGGGTATTTTTCCGCGATCTCGTTTTGTCTCTCTCGTGAGATATCGTTATCAAGTAGCCAGCCCTGCCACTCAATTGTTCGGTTCCGCTCCGGCGTGAACTTCCCCGTGCTTATTCGTCCGCCTCTTTTTCTGTCTGCTTTTGGAAATTTCATTTTATTCAGGTATAATGTTGGCCGTGCCAACTAATTGAATTACGTTAAAGGGCAAACGATTATATGCCTTTCCAACTGGCTCGCTCCCATCATTTGAGCCTGGAATCAGGGCCCACGCTTGAACGCCCCAGTTTTTCACTTCATCCACAATAAGTATCGCCGGATACCAGGCGTGTTTTTTATCTACAATTTGCACAATATCACCCTTTTCCATATCAGTAAAATCACTCATCCTCGTTTCTCCTTTTCGCTTCCCAGGTATCTGCTATCTTTTTGATTTTTTTCCTCATCGTTTCTTCTCGATTAACAGTCTCATCCCATAGACTGTCATCCCTGTATTGGGCAATTGCAGTTCTTAGAAGCTTCTCTAAAGTTTTGGGTTCCAGTGCATCAAGTTCCCAAGAATCGTTACCATATTGTCTCACATAACCTTGTGCCCTAGGGTCTGTCATTTTGTTTGGATTGGGGGGTGGATCATGCTCTTCGATTTGGGGCATTGTCAACGCTAATCGTTCAAACTCAAAATGTATATCAGAGAATAATGACAATCGATCAAAAAGATCCCTGTCCATATCCATTCCGCTCGGATCGTGATCTCCAAAATATAAGAGTACGATATCTTTTTCTAATGCCCCTAACCGTGTGCCTATTTCATACAAGTGGCTTAAGCTACTATATCCTTTGTTGGCAGTAAAATGCACATCTAATTCAGAGCAAATCGGTTCTAATATACCTGCTAGTGCATCCTTTTCTACCATCACCTCAAGATGAAATGGCTGATTTTCCCATTTATCAATCGCAAAGATGTTTGCTACAGACTGCAATGCTTCTTTTGGACTAGGCCAATGTGGGTTTACACTTGTTTTTCTGTGTCGATCTACAATAATATCCCAATCAAGAATTCCTGCCATTCTACCCTTGCCTACAACATCCCCAAGCCATTTATAATTCGGGTCAGCGTTTTTAGTTCCGTCGGAGTCTCTTATCCATTTTGAGCCAGTCCACGCCCACCGCCTATCTTCAGGAAACAAATCAAGGGCTACAATCCGGTAATAAAGTTGACGCAAAGTTAAATTGTAACCAGCAATGGAATATTCAGTCATTATGTTTGCCGTATCTCTAAGCATTACAACTGCCGGCTCTCTCGGATTCCAGTCTTCAAACTTTTCCTTCATCATATTCTCCTTTTCGCTTCCCAGATCGGGCATATTTTGTTTGCAGGCTCGCCTACAAACTTGGTTTGCCAACCTTGTTCCGGTCTGGGAAGCGGTTGTTTGTATTCATATTATAGAACACTGGATAAGAAAATATAAGTGACGAATGACCCTGACAGATGTCACTTATATTTATCATAGTTTCCTGTATAATCTAAGCATGTGCAGGAGCCGT
>SDBV01005260.1_pt1 | contig 18320 bp, 9 predicted proteins | sample 2277081 | NCBI WGS metagenome assembly SDBV01 (sample SAMN10402039, study PRJNA504765) | marine sediment metagenome | isolation source: marine sediment core GS10_PC15, 223 cmbsf | place: Arctic Ocean: Southern Knipovich Ridge | collected 2010 | reverse complement strand
CTTGAAAGTTCGCCCTTGGTAGAGGATCTGTGCACCCGGGCTTTCTTCCAGCCCGGCCAACAGCCCTCCCACCATCACCGCGTGGGCGCCGGCGGCAATGGCCTTGGTTACGTCACCGGAGTATCGAATTCCTCCGTCGGCGATCAGCGGAATTTGGCCATCTTCGGCAGCCTGAGCAACTTGGTTAATTGCGCTAATCTGGGGAACGCCAACTCCGGAAACTACCCGCGTCGTGCAGATCGATCCCGGTCCGATACCGACCTTCACGGCGTCGGCACCGGCGGCAACCAGATCTCTGCACCCATCGCCGGTCGCAACGTTTCCGGCGACCACGTCGATATCCCAGTCTCTCTTGATCCTCTTAACTGTCTCGATAACATTGGCCGAGTGGCCGTGGGCACTGTCGACCACCAGGACATCCACGCCCTTCTTGATCAGACTGCCCGCTCGCTCGTAATCGTGGACGCCGACTGCCGCCCCTACTCTCAACCTCCCTTGCCCATCTTTACAGGCACTGGGGAAACGCCGCATCATATCGATGTCTTTGATCGTGATCAGGCCCGTCAGTCTGAAGTCTTCGTCAACCAGCAAAAGCTTCTCCACCTTTTTTTCCATCAATATCTTCTCAGCTTCCTCAAGTGATACTGTCCCCGTAGCCGTTACAAGGTGCTCCCGGGTCATCACGTCCCCGACGGGCAATGTGCGGTCTTCCAGGAATCTCAAGTCGCGACGGGTCAAAATCCCCTCCAGGTGGCCGTCCGCGGTGGTGATCGGCACGCCGGAGACGTTGTACTGGTTCATAATCTCTTGAGCCCGCCCCACCGTCTCCTCGGGAGGAAGTGTTTCGGGGTCGAAGATAATCCCATTGGCGCTCCGCTTGACTATCTCGACCTCCTCGGTCTGGCGCCCAATCGACATGTTCTTGTGGATCACACCCAGCCCCCCCTCCTGGGCCAGCGCAATGGCCATCGCACTCTCCGTCACCGTATCCATCGGCGAACTGAGGACGGGAATGTTCAGGCGGATCCGCTCCGTCAGCCGAGTGCCGACCTCGACCTCTGCCGGCACCACCTGGCTGTAGCGCGGCTCCAGCAACACGTCGTCGAACGTCAGGCCCTGGTAGCTAATGATTTTCTCTCGCATGGATTGCGGTCCTCCGCTTCTGAAGAGTCGATTTTCGCCATTATCCCGCCTCCCGGCCGAATTGCAACGAGATGCCCACAAATTGGTCAACCAGGATTGCACGGCGGCCGGCTGGCTCACTCAATCGCAAGCCACTTGTAGAGGGCACTTGACACCTCCCTCCTGGAGGTGCATCATATTCGTGAAAGTGCCCGACTATCCGGTTCCCATCCACACGATCCAGCGGTGGCACACACCCGGCCGCCAATCTGCCGTGGGCACACCGGGCCGCTTCTGATCATCCCGCCGCTCGGCTGGCATGCGTTTGGCGGAGAAGAGAAGAGGGGAAAGCCCACTGAGCAAAGCGAGGCAATCATGAACGCAGCAACACAACCAGGTTCATCCCGTCCGGCGAAGTGGCGCCTGTTGATGGCGACCACGTGCATCGCCGCCGCGGTCTTGTGGCCCTTCCCGCCGGTCGATGCCGAAATCATTGCAGAAGAGAACCTCACCTACGGCAAGGGGGGCGACCGCGCCTTGAAGCTCGATCTGGCTCGTCCCGAAGGAGATGGACCGTTCCCCGCCCTGGTCTTCATTCACGGCGGCGGCTGGCGATCCGGAAATCGGGCGGGATCCCGGCAAGAAATCGTCGAGGCCGCCAAACGGGGATACGTGGCCGTGACCGTTTCCTATCGACTCACCGAAGCCGACGACCGGGGCAAGGCCAAGCATCCTTTCCCGGCTCAAGTGAACGACGTGAAGTGTGCGGTCCGCTGGCTGCGGGCCAACGCGGCCAGGTACCGCGTCGACCCCCAGCGGATCGGCGCCACCGGGGGTTCGGCGGGCGGACATCTCTCGCTGATGCTCGGCCTGACCGACGCCGCGGCCAAGCTGGAAGGCAGCGGCGGACATGCCGACCGGTCCAGCCGGGTCCAGGCCGTGGTAAACTACTTCGGCCCTACCGACATGCTCGAACTCCACCGCACGAGCGTGGGCGCCAAACCGATCGTGGCGTCGTTTCTGGGCGGGACACCCCAGCAAGCTCGCGAGCGTTACCTGGCCGCCAGCCCCACCACGTACGCCTCCAAGGACGATCCTCCCGTGTTGTCGTTGCACGGGGCAGACGACCGTCTGGTTCCGCCGGACCAGGCCCGCTTGTTGGATAAGAAAATGAAGGCGGCCGGGGCGTCCCATACCCTGGTCATCCTCGACGGCCAAGGACACGGGTTCCGCGGCGAGGCAGCGGCCAAGGCCAAGGCTGCCAAGTACGAGTTCTTCGACAAACACCTCAAGCAGAAAGACCACGCCGGCGGCGTGCTCTTCGAAGCCAAGTTTTCGGGCAAGCTGGCCGACGGGTGGTCGTGGATTCGCCAGGACGCCGACGCGTGGCGGCTCCGCGGCGGGGCACTCGAGATCCGCACCCAGCCCGGAAACATGTGGGGCGGGGCCAACAACGCCAAGAACCTGCTGCTGCGGCCGCTGCCCGAAGACCGACTGCCCGAAGACGCCGCCAAGACCATCGCCATCGAGGTCACCGTGGCCACCAAGCCCACCGAACTGTACGAGCAGGCCGGAATCACATGGTACTACGGCGACGGCCACATGGTGAAACTCGTGAGGGAGCTCGTCCGCGGCAAGCTGATGGTAGTCATGGGCCGAGAAGAGGCGGATCGCACGCAGACCGTGGCCCTGATTCCCCTGGAAGGCGGCTCGACCCAACTCCGTCTGAGCGTCAGCGGGAAGAAGATCGTCGGCCAATTCCGCTCAGACCGCAATCGTGCATGGAAGAAAGCCGGGGAGTGCGAACTGCCGTCGGGCAGCGGACCGAAGGTCTGTCTGCAAACCTATAACGGTCCCAGCGACGCCGAACACTGGGTGCGATTCACCGGGCTTCGGATCCTTCGGGCCGCACGATAAACCTCAGCGGCTTGCCCGGCTCCAGACGCACGGGCAGACCCTCGCTGAGCGACTTGCCGGTCACGACCCGCGTTGTCCCTTGGTCGACGTGCTCCACCGCGTACTTGTGCGCTTCGTCCGGCTCGACGGTAAACCACTCCGGCACGGAGTTCATCCTCGGCCAGTCCTGCTTCAGCCCCATGTAGAGTCGATGCCTGGGAACGTCGAACTGGAGCCGGCCCTCGTACGGCTCGTTGGATTTCATGAACACGCAGATTCCGTCGCCGCAGGGCGCGGCGCCTAAGCGGAGGCCTTGGCGCCACGGCCGTGCGATCGTGTTGCGCGTGTGCAGCATGGTGTGAATCAAGACGGTGCGGACCGTGTTGGCCTCCAGCTTGTGCGTGTCCCAGAGCCGATCGGGGTCGGTATGGTCGACCAGCAGGGTCGCGATTTCACGATCGGCCCAAAGGAACGCCTCGGCCACCGGAATCCGATACAACAGATACAGCCCGCCTTCGACCGAGTCGGCGACATTGTCGCGGGAGCCGTGGTCCCAGTCGAACTGTTTGTAGCGTGGCTTCAGCAGGTTGCTCATCGGCCGGCGGATCGCCTCGCGATAGCGGCTGGTGCCCAGCGCCAGGTCGTAGTCGAGAAAAGCCACCAGGTCGTATCCCCAGCCGTCGCCCGTGCTGACGTTATCGTGCGGCCCCGGCGTCCGGTGCAGATTCCTCACGATAACCCCGTCGGAGTTGGTCCCGCGCCGCAGGATTTCGTCGAACATGTACTCCATGTGCGGCTTGTACTGTGTGCACTTTTCCGGGCGTGCCTCCCGATCGACCGCGAACAGCAGCCCCAGGCCACCCACAATCTCGCAGCCGTGATCGGAAAGCCGCGACGGAACGAACCCGCCGGGCAAGAGATAGTAGTCGGCCAGCCGGTGTGCCCAGTCGAGGTACTTCTGCTCGCCCGTCATGCCGTACAATCGCGGCAGAATCTGCAACAGCTCGCCGTTGACTTCCAGGTTCGTCGAGGGGATCCTGCCGTAGGGCGTGTCCACGGGAGCGTGTTTGAACACGTCGTCGACCAGTTCGCGCATCCGGCCGAACCATGGATAGTCCTTGCCCGTGATCTCCACGATCGGCACCAGGCCGTCCTTGGCGTATTCGCTGGCGCCGAAGATGATCCGATCGAGCGGAACAACGATCTTCCGGCCGGCGTCCATGTCGTAAGGAACCGGCAGGCGGTCCAGATGATTGCACAGCCGCCGCTCGGCCTTCAGGACGTCGAGCATTACGGTATCCAGCACCTTCTTGTCGGTGTAGAAGGCCGCCCAGACGTAGAACGGATAGCAGTCGGCCGCCGTATCGCGATAGTTCCACTCGCGCCCGGTGGGACGGAACAGGCCGGACCGCCGGTCGCGGACCGCAAGGCACCGCTCGTGCAGCCAACGCTGGACCTTGCTCAAGGCGATCCCGGCGTAACCGGCCGATCGCTCCGCGCGGCGCCAATCGGGCCGCTTGGGAGAAGGATCCCAGAGATTTCGTGTCTGGGCGTTCAACTCGAACCCGGACATTTCGGCCCAGTCTGCCGTGGGCACACTGGCAGGCGAGCCGCCGCTGCGCGACGAAATCACGGCGGTTCGGATCGATTTGACCTTCGGCGCCGAGGTCGACCTGCCGGTGATTCGAACGCCCGCCAGGAATGCCACGTGCTCGCGCCCCTTGCCGAAAAGGACCATCTGCTTACCGCCGGAAAGCCTTTCCAGTGGGACCTCGACCCACTCGAACCCTTCTTTGCCCACGTCGGCCAACGAGCCGGTCTTACCGTCACACTGGCAGTAGAGCGTCCGCTTGTTCGGTCCCTTCGAGCCGAAAAGAACCTCCAGCCCGTCGTCCGCCGCCACGTCGTCGGGCAACAGCACTTCGAGCTTCCATTCGGCAAGCCAGTAGTACATCCGCCCGGCGAATTCCTGCGGCCCGGAAGTGAACAACGTCTCGCCGGCCGAGGCCAACGATACGACGGCAAAGGCACCCACCCAGGCACAGACACATTTCATGGTCGTTCTCCTGTAATCATACGCACGGCCGGGCTTGCCCAAGTCTTGCAGCCTCCCCTGTTCGATCCGGTCGAGGCTCACGCCTGGCCGCGCGCCGTTGGCGTACCTGCACTCGATATGATACTCGGTGGCCGCGCTCCAGAGGTTCTCGCGCGGCGAGCAAGCCCGCCCGCTAAACACTGCATAGCGTCATTGGGTCGTGAGACCATCGCGCGCCTTTTCGAGCATTGTATCCTGTCTGCGGTCACCTGCAAGTCAGTCCTTGGGCGCCCGCTTGACGGCAGGAAACAGAGCCGGTCCAACTCCCGGGATGGATCCCCTTTCAGTAGTCGAAGGGAAAATGGCCACCCTTGGCATCGTGAAGGCGATCAAGAAGAGGCTCGCCTGGCTGGGCGTCGAGTGCACCGCCTGCCGTGGGCACACCGCCGAGATCCAACAAGTAAAGCAATCTCCGATCAAGCACTTGCACCCAGGCCGATATACCAAACAAGCCAATCATCCATGTTCTCACCCGCCGATCACAAGCGGTGAATATTAGACCTGTCCCGTTTTTGCGAGGCCTATCGGGGTTGGGGGGCCCTCCTGAGTATGGTATATTCTCGTATATTGTGAGAATCGTGCCTGAGCAGATGACGCCTTTGCCCAGGCGCTGGTAGACTACCGTTGGCTGGCGGAAACTGGCTGGCGAAAGAGACCTGCCGGACAAAGCAACAGCCACGGCGAGAAGAACACAGATAGGCCTTGGCCGGCGTATCTCAGACGCTATGTCGTGGTACTGGCCGTGGGCTGAACTGTTGTTGCCGGGGTATCCTCGCGATTGAATCTGTATTCCCTCAGACGGGGTCCACTGGGCACAGCATACAGAGGAATCCTCCCCCAGGCTGCGGGAGAGACGAGGCAAGTCCGAGTGCCAGGTGCAACCACCGTTGATGCAAGTGGAACGCCAAACTGACCGACGTGCATCATGCAGAACACTACGCAACGAAAGCAGGCCGAAGAGGCACTCCGCGAAAGCGAGGAAAGGTTCCGCATAGCCCTGTCGGGCTCCAGGATCACGGTCTTCACCCAGGACAGGGAGCTGCGCTACACATGGATATACAGCCCGCATCCCAGTCTGTCGCCGGAGATCGTTCTGGGCAAGACGGACGCCGACCTGGTGCCGCCTGAGGATGCCGCGGCCTTGACGGAAATCAAGCGCCGTGTCCTTCAGCAGGGCGTTGGAACGAAGGCCACCGTGCGCTTCTCCGCCGGTGGCCGGCCGTCGTTCCATGATCTGACCATCGAGCCCTTGCGCGACGATGCCGGCAAGGTTGTGGGACTCACCGGCGCTTCGACGGACGTTACCGATCGCAAGAACGTTGAAGAAACTCTCCAGCGCGAATCCGTTCTCCGCAATACCCTCCTCGACAATCTTCCCTGCATTGCCTTGATCCTCAAGAAGGGGACCAGGGAAATCGTCGCCTCCAACAAAGCTGCCAGAGAACTCGGTGCGGTTCCCGGAAAAACGTGCTACGAAACATGTGCCAACCGGGACGACAACTGCCCGTTTTGCCTTGCCCCCGAAGTCTGGGAAACCGACCAGCCGAGGCAACTGGAGGTCGAATACGAGGGCACATATTATGAGGGCATATGGGTTCCTTTCACCGAAGACTTGTATGTTCACTATCTCTTCGACATCAGCGATCGCAAACGGGCCGAGGAGGCGCTGCGAGTCAGTAACCAGCGATTGAGTTCGATCATCGAGTCTGCTCCCATCGTGGTCTGGGCCGTCGACAACAAGGGCCTCTTCACACTTTCGGAGGGCAGAGGATTGGATGCCCTGGGACTACGCGCCAACGAAGTAGTGGGGCAATCCGTGTTCGACTTGTATCGGGACGATGCCCAGGCGCTGTCTGCTATCAAGCGGTGCTTGGACGGCAAGGAATTTGCCCTGGATACGGAGTTGGGCGGTCGTGTCTGGCAAGTGCAGTTCACTCCGCAGCGAAACCAGAAGGGAGAGTTGACGGGTGCCGGCGGCGTTTCTACGGACGTCACCGACCGAAAACGCGCAGAACAAGAGCGGGAGACACTTATCGCGGCGCTGGAAGCTCAGAACGCCGAGCTGGAACGATTCGCATACACGGTTTCTCACGACCTGAAGAGCCCGCTGATCACAATCAACGGATACGTCGGCCTGTTGAAGGAGGATCTGGCCAAGGGCAACAACCAACAGGTGCAAAACGACCTCAAACGCATTTCCGATGCCACCGACAAGATGTACGTCCTGCTGGATGAAGTTTTGGAGCTGTCGCGCATCGGGCGATTGGTTAATCCTCCCCAGGAGGTCAGTTTCGGACATTTGGCGGCCGAGGCGGTGAAACTGGTCGCGGGGCAGATCGAACAAGCAGGTGTGCAAGTAACCATCGCCCCCCACCTGCCCGTGCTATACGGCGACCAGCCTCGACTCCTGGAAGTACTGCAAAACCTGGTTGAGAACGCCGTGAAATACATGGGGGACCAGCCCAAACCTCGGATTGAGATCGGCGCGCGGCGAGAGAATGACGAGGATGTATGCTACGTTCGCGACAACGGCGTGGGGATTGAAACCAGGTACCACCACAAGGTCTTCGGCCTGTTCGACAAGCTGCAGCCGGACAGTGAAGGAAGTGGCGTAGGCTTGGCGCTTGCCAAGCGGATCGTCGAGGTGCACGGCGGGCGAATTTGGATCGAATCGGAAGGCCCCGGCAGAGGCTCTACCTTCTGCTTCAGCATTCCGCCGAAGACAAAGGCGGTGGCCTTCCCTACGAACGTGTCCCGAAATCCCGCGCGGTGATTTAGCTCTCAGGCGAGCGGCACGTGAAACAGAATTCGTACGTCATGCTTCGGCATAACGAATATCGGATCTCTCCGGTCTTCAGCACCGCGGAAACGCCACACGCGCCGCCGGCCTGCGGCCTGGCGGTGGTCGATCCGCCCCCGCCACCGCCGCCCGGGTCGGCGTCCGGAGCTTCGACGATACGGGCGACTTTGAAATGGTCCGTCTTTGGGGTTGAACGGTCGAGAAGGAGTAGTTGCCTCGTATTGACGCTTTGCGTGGTTTCCGAACTGGAACTTGGGAACCAGTGGGACGGATGCAGTCGGATGACCGCCGAGGGTGGCCGCCTTCTGTCGTCCGCAGACAGCAGAGCCGCTACGGCTTCGTCGCTTTGGTGGCACGTTGCTGACGCGAAGCGGCACCGTACGTCCTATTCTCGACGAGCGTGTCAGCCAGAGGGCGTCGGGTTGCCTCTGGCGCGATGCCTTCCTTGATGGCTGTCATGACGCCAACTGCTTCCCAGTAGTTCTCGACGAGGTACAATTGACCGGCCGCCCATGGTAGTACGGTCAGGTCATTCCGCATCAAATTGCGGTTCTCACGAACGGCGATGACGGGGATTCCTTGTTCCAGAGCGGCGAGCGTCGGCACGCCCAAGCATCCGTCGGGGATCACCAGGCAGGAAATGTCCGCAGCCGTGATGACGTTCGGTTGGCGCATGGCTTCGCGGTTCGTCACAATCTTGGGGCTGCGGTGGAGGCCCTTGAAGACGCACTGTAGGAAGGTCAACGATACCGCTTCGGCCGCCATTCTGGGATCTACAATGCCCGGATCGAGATTCGCGATCTCCCGTGATTCGAGCATCGGGGAATGGGCCGATGGGACATTGTACATGCTCGATACGGCATGCGTGAGTATGGCCTCCACGCCACCCCAGGGGTTCACCATCTTGCCCCTGCTGAGAAAATACTCCATGTGAAACTCACGGGGCACGTCGATCACCGACGCCAGTGCCACGGCATCATACTTGTTGCGATATTCATCGAGTACTGCACACAGCCCGTCCAGGCCCTCAACGCGCCCCGTGGCACTTCCCGACGACGTGTACCGAGCACGCAACCTCACAGACGGATCAAGTTGTACCACCCCCGGGCAACGCAATCCACAAGAGGCGCGGGCGCCGCTAACGGAATTGACGGCCGCATTGACGAACAAGCTGTCTTGATGCGCATCGATTACCAGAAGCACTCGATTGGACCGCACTTCTTGCAGACCGACGGTACCCATCAGCAGCCGGCATAGCACGCTGCCTTCGACGTACAAACCGTTCTCGGGAATCTCGTTGATGTCCGAGGCGTTGACCACGTTCGGATGCGTTATCAAATGGTCGCAGACGCCGGCCAGAAGTCGCGCCACCGGGGCCGCATCGCCGGCGTGTCCGCCGATTTCGGCGCCGATGCCCGTGGGAACCAAGAGCATGGCGTTGAACTGGTCGGCGTTGTCGCTTTCCCGTCGAACGAACTCGAAGAGAGACGCGGGTGGCTCTCGGCCGGAGTCAGGTACCCCGGCAAGCACGCCGAGTTCGCAGTGATACGTCCGCTCGTCAGACTGCGTAACGGCGAAGCGAATCGGGGCCATGTCCCCGGTCAACTGTTCTGATACCGCGCCGGAAAGGTAGGCCAGCAGACTATCGTTTCCACGCACGGCCGGGACTTCGACCTCTTGTTCAAGCAATAACACCTGTATCGACTCCATTGTGGGAGGCAAAGTCCCCGTAGGTAAAACGCTTGATTAGAACCAGCTCTCCGGCTGCCGTCAAGGCGTATATGCTGGGCAAGTTGATTCCATTGAACATGTGGGCCTTGACGATGGAATAGGCCCCCGCGTCAGGAAAAACGACCCGCGAGCCGACATTGAGTGGTTCGTGGAAAGAATACACGCCAAACAGGTCGCCGGCCAGGCAGCTACACCCGGCCAAAAGGTACGTGTACCTGCCGCCGTCGACGTGTCCTTCGACGTCCGGCTCGAACTGGTACTCGAAGACTTCCGGCCAATGGTTGACACTCAGGTCCAGGACGGCGATGGGGTAGTCGTCCCCCTCGACGATATCCTCCACGCTCGACACAAAAAACCCGGCCGACCGGACGATCGCAGCCCCGGGCTCGATGACGATTTCGAGGCCGTACTTGTCGGAGAGACGACCGAACTCGTTTTTGAGACGATCGACTCCAGTCTGATTTGCGAACGAGTAGCCTCCGCCTACATTTAGCCACCGGAAGCGTTTGAGGTCGTCGCCCAGCGCGAATTCAATCCGGCCAATGGTATCGACTAGTTCGCTGAGATCATCTGAATCGCAGTTTGTGTGGAAATGAACACCGGACACGGACGCAAAATGAAGTGGGTCTGCTCGTAAGTCTTCGGCGAATCGCTGAAGCGGCACTCCCAACTTTGAGCCGCGTCTGCATGGATCGTATCTTACGTCGTGGATGAACGATATTCCTGGGTTGACCCGAAGACCGACTTCACTCGCATCTGCGATTTGCCTGCCAAATCGGTCGAGTTGTTGGGCCGAGTTGAGCGTTACCCTATCACACAGGTCAGTTACTTCGGCGAGCTCGCTCCCACGGAGAAGAGGGCTGACGTATTGGACGAGAACACCTGATCCAGCGGATTCCCGAGCGTGCCGCGCCTCGAAAACCGAGCTGACGGAATAGCCGTCCACCCAGGCGGGCAATACGGGGACGACTTCGTGCAACGCCTTGGTGGCGTACAGTACAACGGCATTCGAGGGCACGCACTTGCGTATTCGTTCAAGCGATTGCCGGACAGCACACTCGTGCAATACGAATGCGGGAGACGCGACGGAGTCGATCCATCGATGATCGTCTCGGTCATAAGTGTCAAACGCCATCTGCACTCGTCTCCAGTTGGTCAATCGCATCCTGCGTTTTACTAACCTCGTCTCCGATTGCCATCAGGGCATACACTGTGAAATCACCGTAGCCGTCCTTAATCCGAATCAGTCTCTTATGTAGCTTCTTTGTCTTTGCGATTTCCTTATCGTGACGATATGCGTTCACATAGTCAGCGGTTAACGAACGAATGGACTCGTAGTGTTCTCCTCTCCGATCCGGCAAACCGTACTCGTTCAACCCCAGCACTCTAACGGTAGTCTCTCCGCAATCGGTGTTCCATCCAATAACGCCGTTTGGATGGAAGATGAGATGATCGGATGGCTTCATCTTTGCCGGGTGGATCAGCAACGGTTCTTCATCATCCTCTTTGCCGGGTTCCCACGCCCGGAAGTCGACCACCGGAAACCGATCCCATTTCCCGATCAGTTTGCCCTCTGTGAATTTTGTGCTCGACTGGTTGCACCTGATGCAACTCGGCACAAGGTTGGTCCAGTCGTACGCCAGCCAATAGTAGCCAGGGTGCGTTTCAACCTGGCCATTGATCGTCCGCGTCACGGGCTTCCGGTCGATGTCGGTCACCGCACACTCTGGCCGGTAGTGTTCAACGTCTCCGTGTTGGTTGTGTATGTCACGGTCACAGTAAGCACACTTGCCTCGAAACGGACCATCGTAGTCCATCAGCACGTCGACTTTCTGTTCTTTGTACAGTGCTTTCTTGATGTCAGGGTCATTCCCGCCTTGCACTAGGGCGATCAGTTCGGTCTTCGCTTGCTCACATCGGTCCCGCCAGTCCTGCCATTGGGGTGTCGTCGGCTCGGGAAAGATGATGTGACGCATCACGATTCTCCTGCCCCGAGTAACCTCCGAAGCTGATTCAGCGCCTCAAGCTCCAAGAGCCGTTCCCTCTTGCTTGACTTTGCGAGCCTTTCGTCGCGAAACTCCCTCAGTGTCTGTCTCACCGCCTCCGTCACGCGCAACTCCAATTCACTTCCCGGACTTCCAAGAACTTCATTGAGGTACCGCTCGCGCTCTGCCAGCTCCTCTTGTTCGGCGGTGCCAAGAGATGCCTTACTCGTAAGTTCGGCATATCGATCGATCGCATCCCTGATTGCATCGTCACTTGCACTCGGAAGCCCAAACAGGTAGGAAGTCAACACTTGATCCACACGCTTGTCTCGCGGTGGCTTCTGGTTTTTGATTGCTTTCGACTCGCCGTCCTCCAGCCTCAGCACGACAAGCTCACATTCACGATCCTCAAGGTCCGTTGTCCCGATCGCACACATTGGTGCGTGCGTTGTTGCGATAAACTGAATACCGGGAAGCTGCTGCCTGAGTTGCGAAATAATGCGACGCTGCCAACTCGGGTGCAGGTCGCGTTCGATCATGTCGATCAACACGATTCCTTGCATTTGAGCGTCACATTTGGAATCGTAGAAGAGAAACCCCCACCCCAAAAGGTCGGCGACCCAACTGAAGGTAGACGAATACCCGTCGCCCAATGCGCCCACCGGAAGTCGATATTTCCATGGCCCGGAAACGCTGATTCCAGAACTATCGAGCACGATCGAACCTTCCGGCAACAGCAGGATTCGTTCTATCCGCCGCAGCAAGTCAGCGATGTCTATGCCCGCCCGTTCCAGTCGACTCAATGCGAGTTCAGGACTCCAAAGTCCGGATTCGTAATTGAACAGCGTGTACAGTGAATCGACTAGTCTGTATTTTGGGTACATCTCGGCCCCGACCGAGCGTCTGGCAATTCCGTATCCACAGGCAAACATCCGGTTCCACGGAATCGGTTCCCTGGGGGGTATTTGTGTCATTTCCGGTTGCGCTGAATCAGTTGCGAGCAGTTCTTTCCGGATGACCAGAGATTCGGATTGGCTATCCTCCCAAAGCTCAACCTGTATCGTGGCCGTTTTGCATCCATGGCGAATGATGTCACCACTGAGCTCACTGAGCAGACCCGATGCGCTGGTCTCGTCGCACAGCCCCATTGCAATACAGCGCAGAAGAGTGGTTTTTCCGACGCCGTTGTCCCCCAATAGTAGTACAAACCTGCGGACGTCTTCTTCAACGCCGAAGTCCAGCGTCAGGCTCTCAAAACAGCGAATGTTCTCCAAGTGCAAGCTCTTGACGTACACGTCATACTCCTCGGCTATTCACTGGTTGAAAGCAAATGCAAACAACCGATTGCGAGACTGAACGGAAGCCAGCGCTTTGTTCGGCCCGCGCACGTTGACAAACAGGCCGCGAATCAATCCCCCTTGAGCTTTCCCATCCACCGCAGCCTCACTCCTTTGGGAGAGCTTCTATCATACCGCATAGGTGGCCCAAAGGTCTAACGCTACGCCAGCAGACGCTTTCCACCGAGGCAACGATCGTGGGCCGGGCCGCCTACCTACCGCGGGCGATTGTCGATGTACACGACAATGTCCTTCGAGCGATTTTGGGCTGAACTTCGGCGAACGTCAGCACATCGTCCAGCGAGTGATTGTGACCTAGCCCCGTAAGTTACCCAATCTAACTCCGGCCGTCAAGGAGTGTTTTGGCCACCTTCCTCGGGTTTCTGGGGACGAATACACGGGACGGGTCTGATTCCCGACCTCAGGTTGCGGCCTTCCTTCGGGCGTGTGCGGCGCCGAAGCGTTGACTCCAGCCGCAAACGCTGCGCGCTTCGCTTTGCCCGCACGTCGCTGCCGTAGGCCCGCCCATACGTCAATCTGCGATGGTTCCGTGCTTGATGGACCCGACCAGATGGGTATCTGGTGCCGGGGGGCGCGCCGAGGCCTTGCAGCGAGAAGGCTGGCCGGTCCGCTCTGGAAGGGTATCAACCGTGTGGCCCCACTGTCAACGTGGCGGCGGAGAGAGAATACCCTTGCGGCCGGTTTGTCCGGGCTTGGCAACACACGCCTCGACCAGCAGCTTCATGGCCCTGCCGGTGGGGTTCTCCCGTCCGCTGGTCCAGCGGTTGAGCTTGGCGTCGTTATACGAGACCACAACGTCCAGGCTGGGAATCACCCAGATCGCCCGCGGACCTCCGTGGCCGAAGGCGCCGTAGGTATCCTCCGGCGCATCGGGAAACATCCGCGTGCCGTTGCGGTCCACGCCGTTGATCCACCACAGCCAGCTATAACTGCCGAAGTGGTCGGTCTGGCTGTCGGGCTTGGCCCCCGAGCCGATCGTCCGCTGGCCGGGGATCATCTCCGCCGCCTTGCCGCCGGCACGCGGAATCGCGTTCGGCAAGGGGCTGCTGACCGCCATGCGGGCGTGCTTTTCGCTGATCAGTTGCCTGCCTTTCCAGTTGCCCCCCCGCAGATACAGCAAACCGAAGCGGGCGAAATCGCGCACCGAAACGGCCACGCGGCCCGGCCGGTTGCCGGTGCCGAAGGCCATCATCGTGGGGCGGTCCTCGCAACCCAGCCGATCGGTCAGCAGCGGATGGAACACCTGCTGGTCAACGGTCTTGTATGTTGCGCCGTACACCTTCAGAAACAGCGTGTCGAAGAAGAGGGCCATTTGCCAGTCGTTGTAGGCGTAGGCGGTGCCCGGACGCTGGGTGAGCTGATAACATGAGATCTGATTGGCCAGGTGCCGCCAGGTAATCTCCCGGTCCTTGTGGCCCAGACTCCTGTTGAGCCGCCTCAGGCGGGGTTCCCACTTGACGACCTTCTCGTCAACGCTCTCGACTTTTCCGTCTTCAATGGCTTTCAGCAGAAAATAGGAGTAGAAGGGCTTGGCGGCCGAGGCCACGTCGGCCCGCCGGCTCACGTCGCCCCACGCATAGACCATGTAGCCCCGCCGCACCACGCAGCCACGCCCACCGACGAACGCGCTCATCGCCTCGAGTTTCTCGGCGTCGAAGCCAACTTCGGCGGGCGTCTTTCTGGCCCAAGTCCTCCCGGGATAGACCGAGTCGGCCGCGGAAGGCGAGTTGCAAGCCGCGGCCAAGTGTCCTGCCAACAACAGCACGTGGATCACGCGATGACGCAGTGCAGACCGGACAACGGCGAACCAGGCCGAACCAGGATTCGAGTACGGCATTTTACTGCTCCTTTGGTCTAGCGATTTCCCCTTGAGGTTTCCTTCTTCAGCGGACCGACGTAGCGCCGGGCGATCACGACGTTGTCGAAGTAGACCTTGATCGGGCTGGCCCGGCCGTACTCCTTCGGAAGACCGTGGTAGTAGGTCTCCAACGACAAGAACGTGAGCTTCAGCCGTGCTACCCTGCGGAACCGGACACCCTCCTTTCGGATCGTCAGCTTGCCGTCGATCCAGAGTTCCTCCAGCCCGTCGGCAGAGGCAAGATCGGCTTTGGCGGGGTCGACCGAATTCAGCTTCATGTGCCGCTCGACGCAGTGCCAGGTTCCCACCCCGAGGGGAATCCTCTCCCGGACTTCGTAGTTCTCTCCCCAGGGACCCTTCTTGTCCAGGTGATAACTGTAGAAGCCCATCTCCAGTTCCCGGCTTCCCTGCTTGCCGCGGGGTTGCACGCCGGAGTAGAAATAGCCTCGCGTGGAGACGTCGCGGATGCCCGCCATCCCCACCCAGGCGGCGTCGTTGCGCGTGAGGTCGCGGCCCCCGAGGTTTGCGCCGTGGTTGCGAACGGCCCGGTAACCTTCGTCGAACTTGATGTAGTACCGCAGGTACAGCTCGTCGTAGCCGTCCCCCAGGCCCTCGTTGCGATGGTTGTAGTTTCCCAGCTTCAGCGACAGCCCACCGGACTGAGATCCGCTGCCTTCCGTCCAACAAGCGATTTCGAGCACGTTCTCACCGGGACCGCGCGAGCCGCCGGCGCCGACCTTCCCCGGGATCACGCGAGTCCGACTCGTCTTATTCTTGCGAACCGACCAGGTGCCCCCCGGCGGCTGCGTGCCGCCTGCCTTCCACGACTCGAAGTCATCGGCGAAGATCACGTCCGGCCCCGCGGCGTGAACCACCGGCCGGCCCATACCGATTGCGGCGACCAGCCCCCACAGCATGAAGATCGCCTTGAACTGATCAACGATTCTCGAGTGCATGGTCTTCTCCTTGGTCGGCAGTCTTCCGGCCGGGGTTTCGATGCTGAAGCTCAGGAATTGCCAAAGAATAACATCGCACTCTTGGAGAATAGCCCCGCCCGGGAGGGCGGGGTTCCTGGAATGTCGCCACATCCAACCCCGCCCTCCCGGGCGGGGCTATCAACACACGCACGAACGGGAACTTGTTCTTGGACAACTCCTTAGCCGTCAGCTTACCCTACCCCGTTGGCCGTCGCAAGTTCCGCAGGCCCGGCCGTGACTGTGGCCTCCATTGAATATCGAATATCGAATATCGAACAAGGAATGAGGAACGAGGAATGACCAGCGACGGACTTCCTCCTTCGATGTTCCTTGTTCGATATTCATGATTCACGTCTGCGTGTCGCGTCGAGTACGTGCGGGAAACGGCAGAGTTGGTGAATCGACTACGATTTACCGAGAATCGGCCGGCCGCCTCAGCAACCAATCCCCAGGCGACGGTGGTCCTGCGCCAACCACTATCCGCTGCTCCGCCCCCGCACGACGATAGCTCTCCAGCGCCGGGGCATACTCCCGGCGAGCCAACTCCGCCGGCAGGCGGCGGTTCAGACCGTCGACCAACCCGTCGATGCGAAGCGGCCGGGGTGCCAGCGCCGCGGCAACGTCGCACAAATCGCCGGCCTGAAGCACACCTGGGACAACCACGTCGTGTGGGATGTAGACGTGCGGGCTGGTCAGAACGGATCGATAGCTGCTCAATCCTCCATGGACGTAAACTCGCGGGATACGGTCGTCCAGCAGCGCCCCAAGCAGCGCCAGCAGTCCGCCCAGGGGCTCCGATTGGTGCGGCCGTCGATCGACGCCGTGGGGAACATTGAACTCGGTGTCTGGGGGATTCACCGGTGCCAGTGAATCGCCCCAAAGCGAGATGCGATTGGGGTCGACGTCCTTGCGGCCGCGCAGATAGCCGAGCACTGCCCGCAGATCGCGCAGCCTCTGCCCCAGCATCGTTTGGTCGAACATCAAGAGGTTCACCGACAGGTTCCCGTCGCTGCTGGTGCGGCCGCGCGAGGTGCCGGCCTTGCTTTCGCCCGTGCCGCGCACGTCGGGAAGACAGACCATGCTGCGGCCGCGCACCAGCTCTGCAAGTTGGCCGGACCGGTGTTTGAGGAATCCCTCCTTTCCCGCCTGCGCCAGTGCCACCACTACGGCGGAAGGCCTGGAATCCGTTCCGCTGGAAATCAACAAGATCGGCACAATCACGTCCGGCTCGACCTCCAGCACGACCCGCTCTACGTTCAGGCCCTGGTCTTCCGTACCGGAGGTTTCCGCAGACTTGATCCGCGCAGCCGTCTGGAGTTCGACGTCGCCGAGCAAGGCGGCCCAATCCTGACGAAGCCGCTTGCGCCGTTCGCGGGGCCCCATCACCGCCAGTCGCTTCCGCGCGGCGGCGGCGCGTCGCTCTCCGAGCGAGGAGACCTGCTCCACAAATCCGACCGGTTTCAGCCTGCGGCGGGCATCGGCCGTGATGCACGTCAGCTCCTCCAATTCGCGTCGCGCACTGTATTCGTCCTGCTGCGTGACCTTTATGCCGAACCAACGTTGAAACACGGGATGGATCATTCGTCGGTGGAGCTTTCCGATGTTCGTGCAGTGCGAGGCTTCCGGGGGGCGTCCTCGCAGCGTACCCGTGCCGTGAGCCGCGGCCAGGTTCTCCGGCACTCCGTAGAACTCTCCATAAATCTTCTGATACCGTTTCCAGACCGGGTCCCGGTCTTTGTCCCACGAGAACTCGTGTGCATGGATCAACCGCCGGGGGGCGATCCCCGCCACGATGACCCAGTGAAAGAAACCGTCGGCTCCCGTGCGACGCAGGCCGCGCGTCGAGTCCCAGTAGGAACCCATCAGATAGTTGAACGACGTCTCGGCATCGTCGGGCAGCGGGTAGCGGGTCTCGGGCTGCGGGCCGCCGAAGTTCAACGGAACGGCCGCGGCGATCCGGCGGTCCAGAGCGGCGGCCACTCCGCAGGGGTCACCGCCCCCGGCAACCGCGCCCAGGATGATGATCCTCTTCGGATCGACGCCTCCGCGGCCCCGCAGCAGGTCGACGCCGCGGCTTAAGTCCCACGCCATCCAGCCCATCAGACTTTCTCCTGCAATCTGCAGTTGGATGCCGCTGTCATATCGGTAGTAGTAATCCTGTCGCCACCAACTGTAGTCTTTGGTGTAATCGTCCGGGCCGTTGAAGGGATGCGCGCGCCGCTCGCCGTAGCCCACCTGATCTATCACCAGCACCACGCACCCGGCACGGGCCCAGGTCATACCCATGTCCTGCAGCTCGCCTTGATGCTTCGCCCGGTGGTGCGCGTGAGCGATGAGGATTCCGGGCATCGACTTCGCCGGCTTCGACGGCACGTAGAGGTTGCCCGCAACCCAATCTCCCGGACGGCTCTCGTAGAGCACGTTCTCGATCCGAAAGCCCTCGCCGGCGACAACGCGGCTGACCTCCACGTTCAGCTTCTGGGGTGGTTCCGGAAACG
>SDBV01005259.1_pt1 | contig 18322 bp, 17 predicted proteins | sample 2277081 | NCBI WGS metagenome assembly SDBV01 (sample SAMN10402039, study PRJNA504765) | marine sediment metagenome | isolation source: marine sediment core GS10_PC15, 223 cmbsf | place: Arctic Ocean: Southern Knipovich Ridge | collected 2010 | reverse complement strand
GACATCGTCATCAACACCTTCATGCTGGACCGCAACTACTACCTCAAGGAGTTCGTCAACCAGATCGCCAAGATGAACAAGGGCCGCGTCTTCTACACCACGCCCGAGCGCCTGGGCCAGTACATCCTCGTCGATTACGTCTCCCAGAAACGCAAGCGCTTCGGCGAACGCGCCGCCTGATCCGTCCCGTGCATCGCTTCTCGCACGTGATACGTGATCTGCGGGCCTTCTCATACTCGCTGCCGCGTAACATCCTCCGCACCGTCCTCGTCATCATCTCGCTGGTGGCTGTCGGCACGATAGGCTACATGCTCCTTGAGGGCTGGCCGTTTCTCGACGCCCTCTACATGACGGTCATCGTCCTGACGACGATCGGCTTCGCGGAGGTCCGCGAGCTGGACGATGCAGGACGGGTCTTCACGATCGCCCTCGCGGTCACCGGCATCGGCGCCATCTTTTACGCGCTCATCGCGGTCTTCCAGTTCCTGATCGAGGGCGAGTTGGCGTCTATACTGGGGAGTCAGCGCATGAAACGTCAGATCGAGCACCTGCGTGACCACTACATCCTCTGCGGCTTCGGTCGCGTCGGAGAGGAGATCGCGCGGCAATTCAAGCAACATGATGTCGATTTCGTGGTTGTGGAGACGGACCAGAAGTCTATTGCGCGTGGCAGTCGCCTTGGCTACTTCATGCTCATCGGCGACGCCACCAGCGACCAGGTGCTGACCGAGGCCGGGATCGCTCACGCCGTCAGTCTAGTCGCCGCCTCTGACTCCGACGCGGGCAACACCTTTATCGTCCTCGCCGCGAAGGCGCTCAACCCCGATCTCTACGTCGTGGCGCGAGCCTCGCAGGCCGAGAGCCCGCCGCGAATGACCCGCGCGGGCGCCCAGCGTGTCTTCTCACCCTACGCCAGCGTCGGCCGCCAGATGGCCCTCTCAGCCATGCAGCCGATGCTGGCGGAGTTCATCGACATGCCGGCGATGGCCGAAGGCGGACACGGACTCCTCGCGGAGATTGAAGTGAGTGAGGGTACAGGCGCCGGTGGCACCGTTGGCGCCCTGCTCGGCGGCTTGCGCGACGTTACGGTTCTCGGTGTCCAGAAGAAGACCGGCGAACTCACCGTCAGCCCACCTATGAGCACTCAGCTTCTCGCAGGCGACCACGTAATCATCATCGCCAGTGAAGACGCGCTTGGCCGCATCCGCCCGGCGTCCAAAGCGAACGTTTAGGCCGCGCTCACGCCCAACGCCGTCAGCACCTCGTCTCGAGCCGAAGAGTGCTTCTCGGCGAACGCCCACAGCAGGCCGAAGCAGCCGGAGACCATCATGTCCCCGTGCGGCACCGCGAAGTAGGGCGACAGGCGTGAGCCGCGCAGCTTCCCTCGCTGCGGCCCCGTCACCGCCACCGGCGCTGGCGCGCTTGCATCGCCGTTCCCGTCCTCGGCGTAAAACGCCCCGTGGCCCTTGCTCCCGAAGATCTCCTCGTGCTCCAGCGTCCCGGCCGCCAGCCGTTCCGTGAACGTCTCGATCTGCTCCGCCGTCACCTCGCCCGTGTGATGCTCGTACAGCGAAATGATCTGCGTTCCGCGCAGATGAAAGCAGAGCGCGTGCATGTTCCCCAGGTTCAGCACGAGCTGTGTCTCGTGCTCGCGGACGTTAGCGTCCTGCAGCGTCCCGAGCGCGGCCGCGGGGCCCGTGTCGAGGAACACCGACGGCGCGTCTGAGTCGATGCACGATACGAGCGTCCGCGCCCGCGTCAGGTACTCCGGCAACTCATCGGGTAAGCAGGCGAACGCGCGCAGATCGTTCCTCGCTTCGACGACGCGCCGCAGGTGATCGAAGCGGAAGAGCCGGTCCGAGTAGCCCGGCGGCGCGGCGCCGTGGTCCAGGCAGCCTACCGCGATCCCGTCGAAATCGCCCGGCACGTCGAACGCCGCCAGCGCCGAGCGGATCGCGCCCAGGTCAAGGTCGCGCAGCCGGATCTGCTCGCCGTCCGCACGCGCCGCCTCGTCTTCGGAGACCACTGTCACGCCCATCCGTTCCACGTTCTCCAGGTCGTCGTCGAACGTCGCCGCCGCTTCCGGCGTGGCGTAGGCTGCGTGTCCGGCGCGCAGGTGGTCTTCCAGCGCCCAGTGGCAGGGGCCGCCGCCGGCGATCACGCCGGTCAGCACCACCGCTCGTCCGGCTTCAGTCGCCAGCCGGATGCGCCGCGCCGCGATCTCCGTCGGCGCGGGCATGATCAACTGCAGGGCGTTCTCGATCGTCCCCTCAGAGTCGAACAGCAGGATGTCCTGCGTGCCCGTACCGACATCGACGGCAAGTATCCGCATAGGTCGATTATATGGTGGTGGCCGACACACCCGCGTAGGGAGCATAGCGATGCGGTGTACGCGGGTGTGGGGAGCCGCCCTGTCCGACCCGGCACCGTTCCCTAACCATGCCAGTCACCGAGCGGGCTCAGACAGGTTACAATGGTCGCCGCTAATAGAAAGGGAGCATCGCGATGGTCAAGAGGGTACTTCCAACGGCGGTTGTCACCGCCGGAGTAGTGCTCGTGGTGGTCGGCGGCTTAGCCTTCGCCACGGAACCACCTCTTCTCGGCGGTGGTGGCCAGACGGCTACCACGTCCACCCAGAGTGACTCCGCTACCCCGCTTGATGGCAACTCCGGACAAGGGGCCGCCCACTGTAGCGACGCCACCGCGCACGCGCTCGACGTTCTGCAGTCACACCAGGCTGCCGGCAAAGAGGTTGGCAACTCAATCGCCGCGATCAAGGCCTGCGGCACCGGCGCAGGCGGTTCCGGAAGCTCCAACGGGGGTGGGCCGCCGGACTGGGTGCCGGGTCCCCCGCCCTGGGCTGGCGCCAACAGCAGCGGCGCCTCTGAAGGCGCGAACACAGGTGGGTCGCCGGACTGGGTGCCGGGGCCCCCGCCCTGGGCTGGTGCTGACCAGGCGGATACTACGTCCACCCAGAGTGCCTCCGTTACTCTGCTCAATGGCAACTCCGGCCAAGGAGCCGCCCATTGTGCCGACGCCACTGCGCACGCGCTCGAAGTCTTGCTGGCACGCCAGGCCGCCGGCGGAGAGGTCGGCAACTCAATCACCGCGATTCAGGCCTGCGGCACCGGCGCGGGCGGCGCCTCTCAAGGCGCGAACACGGGTGGGCCGCCGCAATGGGCTCCCGGGCCCCCGCCCTGGGCCGACAGCGAATCGCCGGAATAGCAGACTGACGCGCCCCGCCGCTCTGCTCGCCCCGTAACGCTATGCTTCGATGCGTTCGAGGCCGCCCATGTACGGGCGCAGCACTTCCGGCACGACGATGCTGCCGTCCGCCTGCTGGTAGTTCTCCAGCACCGCGATCAGCGTCCGCGGTATCGCCAGGCCGGAGCCGTTCAGCGTGTGCGGGTGTTCAGGCTTCGCGCCCTTCTCCGTGCGGTAGCGGATGTTCGCCCGCCGCGCCTGGAAGTCGGTGCAGTTCGACACCGATGAGCACTCCAGCCACTCGTCCGATCCCGGCGCCCAGACCTCGATGTCGTACGTCTTCGCCGCGTTGAAGCCGAGGTCGCCCGTGCACAGCTCGACGACCCGGTACGCCAGACCAAGCTCCTTCGCCACGTCGGCCGCCTGCGCCGTCATCGCCTCCAGCGCCTCCGCCGACTCAGCGGGCTCAACGAAGCGGTACAGCTCGACCTTATCGAACTGGAACCCGCGCTTGATCCCGCGCACGTCGCGGCCCGCCGAGAACTTCTCGCGGCGGAAGCACGGCGTGTAAGCCACGTAGTCGATCGAAAGCGCCCCCGGCTCCAGGATCTCGTCCTTGTGCATGGTCGTCAGCGCCACTTCGGCGGTCGGTATCCACCAGTAGTCGTCCTCGGCGTCGTGGAACATGTTCTCGCCGAACTTCGGCAGCCAGCCGCCGGCCCACAGGTTCTCTTCCTTGATCATCGCCGGCAGGTAGACCTCCGTGTAGCCGCGCGACGTGTGGAAGTCCAGCATCCAGGCGATCAGCGCCCGTTCCAGACGTGCGCCCGCGCCCCTGAGCACGTAGAAGCGGCTGCCCGCCAGCTTGACGCCCCGCTCGAAGTCGATGATGCCCAGCGACTCGCCCAGCTCCCAGTGCGGCCTCGCCTCGAACGCCAGCGGCTCCGGCTCGCCCGACTGCCGGACGAGCACGTTGCCGCTCTCGTCTACGCCCTCGGGCGCCGAGTCGTCCGGGATGTTCGGTATCTCCAGCAGCGCCGCCTTCAGCGTCTCGTTCAGCTCGCCCAGGCGCTCCTCCAGCGAGTCCAGCTTGTCGCCGATGAACGAGGAGCGCGACATCAGGTCCGACCGGCGGTGCTCGGCGTGCTTTGCCTCTTTCGTGTCGGGGCCCTTCATCGCCCGCGATAGCTCGCCGATCTCCTTCGAGATCGTGTTCTTCTCGGCCCGCATCCCCTCAACCTCGGTCAGGAGTTCGCGTCGCTCCGCGTCGGCGGCAATCGCCTCGTCGAGCGGTGCTTCCGTGTTTCGTAGCGCCAGCGCCCGCCGCACGCGGTCCGCCTCTTCGCGCAGCAGCCGGATGTCGAGCATGCGACAAGAGTGTCAGGCAACCGCACCGGTGGTCAAGCGGCGGTGCATCGGCCGACGCGAGTCGCAACCTATGCCGTGCCGAGCGCGTTCTGATAGGTGATAACGAGACCGCTTTCATCGGAAGGAGCAACCGATGCCCCGCTTCTTGATCCTGACGGTCGTCGCAATCGCCGTCCTGGTCGTCGCCGCCTGTGGCGATGACGACGACGGTGCGACGTCAACTCCGTCATCCGGCGCCTCGCTCACGGGAACGCCGCTGGCCTCACCTACGCCGTTCCCCGACGTCTGCCTCCCCAACCCCGACCCGGCCACCGATGCCTTTCAGATCCTCCATAACCCGCAGCCTTCGTCGGAGGTCACGAGTCCTCTGATCGTCACCGGCGAGGTCAACTACTTCGAGGCGACCTTCCAGATAGCGATCTACGACGCCGACGGTACGCCGCTGGCCGAGACGTCCGGGACGGCGGAGCAGCCGGACGTCGGTGTGATCGGCCCGTTCCTACAGGGCGTCGTGTTCACGGTCGCCGAGCCGACCCCGGCGTGCCTCTGGGTCTACGAGCAAAGCGCCCGGGACGGAAGCCCCATCAACGTCGGCCAGGTGCCGCTCGTCCTGCTCCCCTGACGCCCGGCCTCAACCCGAGCGCGAACGAACCGCCGCGATCGCGGCCAGCGCCAGCGTGCGCACATCCTCCGGCACCTCCGCGGCGGACGTGTCCGGCAGGCCGGGGGCCAGCGGGCCGTTGTCTCGCAGCTCGGCCTCGGTCACCCAGCGCAGCGTTGGGTCATCCACCGTGCCGTGGTCCGCGCCGTCGACGGGCCGCACGAAGTAGATCAGGTCGATGTGCTTGTGTGCCGGCTCTTTCGAGTCCGGGATGTCCTCGAGCAGGATCGTGTACGGCGCGGGGAGTTGCCGTGGCCGCGTGAACTCGTGGGACGGCGACGTCGCCACAATCTCGCAGACCAGCCCAGTCTCCTCGCGTACCTCTCGCAGCGCCGCTTCCGCCGGCTCCTCGTCCGGCTCGATGTGGCCGCCGGGCGGCAACCACTGCGCGAGCCGCTTGTGCCAGTGCAGGAGCGTCGCGTCGCCGCGCACGACGAACGCCGTGGCGGTGAAGTGCTTACTCATGTGCGCTGACGCTGACATGCGTTCGTCCTCGCGACGAACGTTACCCGCCGAGGCGCGCGAAGTCGAACTCCGCGTACGACTCGATCACCGCGTCCGCCTCGTCGATCGGTGGCAGCGCGGTTGACGCCGCGCGCACCTGCACGACGTACATCCCGGCCGCGCGCGCCGAGGCTACGCCCGTGCGCGTGTCCTCGACGGCGACACACTCGGCCGCCGGGACGCCCAGCTTTTCAGCGGCCTGAAGGTACAGGTCCGGTGCCGGCTTGGCGTGCTCGACCTCGCTCGCCGAGACCGTGGCGTCGAACTCGCTGGCCAGTCCGATGCCGGCAAGCGTTGCGTCCACCCACTGCCGCAGCGACGCCGAGGCCAGCCCTACAGGCACCGGGATTGACTTCAGCCGCGCGATCGTCTCGCGGACGCCCGGCAGCGGCTCGACCGGCTGCGCGAGGAGGTCCAGTACGGCTGCGTCGTAGTCGGCCAGGAACTGCTCGGGCGGCCCGGTCAGCCTGAAGCGGCCGATCACCCAATCCCACGCGGCCTCAACGGAGCTGCCGATGATCTTGTCGTACTCAGGCACGGTCACCTCGTGCCCCAGCGGCCGCAGCACGACGTTGAACGCTTCGCGGTACAGCGGCTCACCGTCCCACAGAACGCCGTCCAGGTCGAATACGACCGCGCGATACCGGGACGTCACTCGGCGCGCTCTCGGAGCGCCGGGAACAGGATCACCTCGCGGATCGAGGATACGCCAGTGACCGCCATCAGCAGGCGGTCGATGCCGATGCCCATCCCGCCCGTCGGCGGCATGCCGTGTTCGAGCGCGACCAGGAAGTCTTCGTCCGCCACCTCTGCCTCGTCGTCGCCGGCCGTGCGCAGCCTGGCCTGCTCCTCGAAGCGTTCGCGCTGATCGATGGGATCGTTCAACTCCGTGAAGGCGTTCGCCACCTCCCGCCCCGCGATAAACAGCTCGAAGCGCTCCACCAGGCCGGGCTCGTCCGTCTTGCGCTTGGCCAGCGGCGACAGCTCGACCGGGTAGTCGACCATGAACGTCGGCTGCTGCAGGTGCGGCTCAACGTGCGCCGTCAACAGCTCGTCGATCAGCTTGCCGCGGCCCCACTCGGGCTCGGCGTGTACGCCCGTGTCCGCCGTCGCCTTGCGCAGCGATTCGACGTCCTGGTGCTCCATAAAATCGACGCCGCAGCGCTCGCGGATCGCCTCGCGTAGCGAAATGCGCGGCCACGGCGGCGACAGGTCGATCGTCTGGTCACCGGCCTGCACTTCCGTCGAGCCGAGGACGTCGCGGGCGATGGCGGCGACGATCCCCTCGAGGATCTCCATCATCCGGTTGTAATCGGCATACGCCTCGTAAAGCTCGATCATCGTGAACTCGGGGTTGTACTTCGTCGACACGCCCTCGTTGCGGAAGATGCGGCCCATCTCGTACACACGGTCGAAGCCGCCGATTACGAGCCGCTTCAGGTGCAGTTCGAGCGAGACACGCAGGAAGAAGTCGCGGTCCAGCGCGTTGTGGTGCGTCACGAACGGCCGCGCCGCCGCGCCGCCGGCTGTGCCCTGCAAGATCGGCGTCTCGACCTCCAGATAGCCCTGATCGTCCAGATAGCGCCGCACGGTCGAGACCGCTTTCGAGCGCAGTTTGAAAATGCGGCGTGCGTCGTCGTTCGCCATCAGGTCGAGGTAGCGGTGACGGTACCGGGACTCGACGTCCTGCAGACCGTGGTACTTCTCCGGCGGCGGCCGCAGCGCCTTCGCCAGCACCGTCAGGTCGTGCGCCTCGACGGTCGGCTCCTTCGTCCTCGTCCGGAAGAGCGGCCCGCTGACGCCGACGAAGTCGCCGAGATCGATCTCCTTGAGCACTGCAAAGGCGTCGTCGCCGATCTTTCCTTGCTTGAAGTAGGCCTGGATCCGTCCGCTCCCGTCGCGCAGGTCAACGAACATCGCTTTGCCCATGTCGCGCATCGCCGTCACCCGTCCGGCGATGGTCGCCTCGGGGCCGGTGCCGTCTTCGGGCGTCAGTGCGGCTGCTTCCGCCGCAGTGTGCGACGGAGAGAAGCGGTGCGGGTAGGGGGCGATTCCGCGCGAGCGCAGGCGCTCCAGCTTCTCCTTGCGCAGTGCGATCAGATCGTCTTCAGCCATATGTGCTCCAAAAGATTAGCGGGGCCCTTGTGAGGCCCCGCCTGATTCTAGCCTTAGGTCAGGCCCATCGCTAGTCGATGGCGACGATCTTCCAGGTCAACGTCCCGGCCGGCGCCTCGACCTCGAACTCCTCGCCCACGGTGCGGCCCAGCAGCGCCCCGCCCATCGGCGATTCGTTGCTGATCTTGCCCGCCTTGGGATCCGTCTCCGCCACGCCGACGATCGTATAGCTGACCGTCTTCCCGTCATGGTTCTTGACCTTGACCTTCGAGCCCAGAGACACCTTCTCGTGGTCGTGCGTCTCCTTGATGATCACGGCGTTCTCGATCATGTTCGCGAGTTCCAGGATGCGGCCTTCGATAAACGCCTGCTCGGTGCGGGCGTCCTCGTACTCGGGCGTGTTCTGCGGGCCGACCAGCTCCTTCGAGTCGTGGATGCGCTGCGCCAGCTCCGGCCGGCGATCGTTGATAAGCTCGTCGAGCTCCTTCTGGATCTTGGCCAGGCCTTCTTTGGTAACGGGTACGTCTCTGGTCGCCATAACTAACCTGCCGTAAAAAATAGACTGCGGGCGACGCCCACAGCCGTTCCGGTCGTGTAGGGGGATTATAAGTAAGGCGGCGGCCGCTGTAAAGCTGTCTGGGGGCATTGTTCTTCCTCCGCAGACGCTGTGTTACACTACCGCTAACTTCCGAGATGGCGTTCCTTTGCGCCCCACCGCCGTATCTAATTCAGAAGTAGCGACCCCTACAACGAATGCGTGATAAGCCGCCCCGCGATGAGCCGCCTCGTCGGCCCCTGCGCCGCGATCTGCCGCGGCCCGAAGGCCCGTTTGAGCGCCTCCTGAAACAACGCCCCGAGCGCGATCCAGCGCCGATCATCATCGGCGGCACGATCGCCTTTCTCGCTATCGTCATCATCCTCGTCTTCGTCTTCTCGTCGGTGCTCGGCGGCGGCGGCGACAACGGCGGCGGCTCCGGCCAGACGTTTCAGGTCGCCGACGGTGTTACCGGTCGCTTGACCCCCATGCCGGGACTGCCACCGGGCCTTGCCGCGGCCAGCCAGTTCATCGAGTTCGAGTCGGAGGAAGCGGTGCCGAGGACGATCGCACTGCCGCTCACGATCAGCGTCTCCGGCGATGCCGTCCTCGGCTTCTACAGCCACCTGGAGGGCCGCTGGCAACGCATCGCGGAGTCCCAGGTGATGCCGTCGCAGGAGTTCGCTTCGCAGGGCTGCCTTGGCTCCGGCACAACCACCGGCAGCGGCCTCGTCTCCTGCGGAAACTTCTCCGCCGTGCCACAGAACCTGGCTGTCTTGCAAGTGCTCGCCCAGACCTACACCGTCGCCGCCTCACTGCCCGCCGGCGCCACGCTTCACGCCGACGCCCGGCCCAATATCGTCAGCCCGCGAGACTTCAGTCCCGCCTCCGATGGTTCCGTTATCGGCAGCGCCAGCACGGTCGATACGAGCGGCAGCGTGCAGCACGTGCCGACGATCGTCGGCAGCAGCACTGACACCGCCGCCGTCGTCGGCGACATCCTCGCTGACGAGAGCCTGCGCGCCTCGCACGTGCAGCAGATCGTGACGCTGGTGGAGGATGGTGGCTTCGACGGCATCGACCTCGAGTACTCGGCGGTCGATGCCGACCTCGGCGGCCAGTTCACCGCCTTCGTCAGCGCCCTTGCGGGCGCCTTCGGCCAAAGCGGCCACCGCCTCAGCCTGACGCTGCCGCCACCCGGCGATCAGCGCTCCGCTTACGATTGGGAACAGCTGGGCGAACTCGTCGACTATATCAAAGTGCTGCCCATCGCCGACCCCGTCGCATACTGGGATAACATGCCGGACGGCATCGCGCGCCTGACGCAAGACGTGCCACCGCAGAAAATCCTCCTCGTCGTCAACCCCTTCAGCATCGAGACGGGCGAAGTAGCACGCGCCATCGGCTACCAGAACGCGATGGTCCTGGCCTCCAGAGCCTCCGTGCGCGAGCCGGACAACCCGGACGACATCATCTCCGGCGCCACTGTCCGCCTCGTCGCTGAGAGCCTGGCCGAGGCCGAGGGCGCATCGCCCATGGCCTGGGACAACGACGCGGCGGCTGTCGCCTTCACGATCGGTGGCACCGATCGCCGCCGCATCTACATCGAGAACTCATACAGCGTCGGCTTCAAGCTTGAACTCGTGCAGGCTTACGGCCTCGGCGGCGTCGCCGTCTCCGACGCTTCCGCAGAGTCGGACGTCGCCAACGTTTGGGGCCGCGTCAACGAGCTGGTCATCACGTCGACCGTCTCACTGCGCCGGCCGAGCGAGACGATGCTGGTGCCGGTCTGGCAGGCGCCCGACGGCGACCTCGGCGCCGGCGCCGGCACGAGCGCGACGTGGATCGCCCCTTCCGCCGGCACTTACGCGATCGTCCTCGTCGTCAGCGACGGCGATCGCCGGTTCGGCCAGGAGATCTCCGTCGTCGTCAACGAGACCGACGAGCCGGACCCCTCGCCCCTTGAGACGTTCGCCCCGGATACAGACACACCGACTCCGACTCCAACGACCACGCCGTCGGGCGAACCCACCGAGACCGATGCCCCCGGCACCGGGCGCGTGGAAGTGGGCATCGTCGCCGAGGGCAACGATGAAGGCTCGGCGTTCTCCAACGATGAGGAAGTGACGCCCGGATCGACCGTCACCTACCTGGTCACCTTCGACAACGACTTCGATGTCCCCGTCACGATCACAAACTTCGTGGATATCTTCCACGGTCTTGACGTGGTTTGCTTCTCCGAAGGCGGTACCAACATCATCGGCATCGTCATCCCACCGGACGACGGCGACGCGGCATTAGGTCCCGGTGAACTCGGTACCGCCTCGGATCCAGACGTCGTGGTCTGCGTCTACGACGTCACCGCACCGGTTGATCCGTCGCTTCCGGATGATCCCTACGTCATCATCGTCCGCGGCACCGTCGAGGACCCCGTGTCCGGCGACTCAGACGCAGACGACGACGGCGTCAACATCCACGTCGTGCTCGACGAGTGAGGCATGGGAGGTGCGCGTGATCGCTGGTAGCGCCCGCGGCAGGCAACTAAAAGGCCCGCCGGGCCGCGCGCGCGGCGGCGCCGTCAGGCCGAGCTCCGACCTCGTTCGCGGCGCCCTCTTCGATGCGCTCTCCGCGCTCGGGGCAGACTTCACCCGCTCGCTCGATCTCTACGCCGGCACGGGTGCGCTCGGCATCGAAGCGATGAGCCGCGGCGGCGAGTCCTGCTGCTTCGTCGAGAAAGACCGCGCGATGGCCGCCGTCATCCGCGAAAACCTGGCCGCGACTGGCTTCAGCGATGCCGCCGAGGTCATCGTCGCGCCGGTCGAACGCGCGATCGGGCGTCTCACCGGCCCCCACACACTCGTTCTTGCTGATCCACCGTACGCCGACTCCGCGGCGATGACGCTTCTGGAGCGCGTTGCAGAGTCCGGCGCCATTGACGGCGATTACGGCACAATCGCCGTCGAGCACAGCACTCGCGAAGAGGCAGCCGCTGCCATCGGCGCGTTCTCGCTGGTACGATCATTGCGTCACGGCGACAGTTCAGTCTCGATCTACCGGCCCGACTAACGAGGAGGTAACGGCTTGGCGACCGCACTCTACCCCGGCAGGTTCGACCCGGTTACTAACGGCCATGTTGACATTACGCAGCGCGCCGCCAGCCTCTTCGCGGACGTCGTCGTCGCTGTGTACGACCTTGCGCCCAAGGACTGCCTCTTCTCCACGGCCGAGCGCGTGTCGATGTTCAGCGACGCCGTCAAGCACCTTCCTAACGTCACCGTAAGGACGTTCGAAGGCCTCGTCGTCGACTTCGCGCGCAAGGAACAGGCCAGCGTCCTCGTGCGTGGTATTCGCGCCGTCACGGACTTCGAGGCGGAGCTGGACATGGCGCTCATGAATAAGACGATGGCCCCGGAAATCGAGTCCGTATACCTGATGGCCAGCCTCGACCACCTCTACATCAGCGGCCACCGCATCCGCGAAGTCTCCGGCCTCGGCTACGACGTCGGCGACCTCGTTCCGGCGCAGGTCGTCTCCATGCTCGACAAGAAGTTCAAGCGCTAGAGCCGTCCCTTGGACATACTCCACCTCATCGACCGCCTGGAAGAACTCCTCAGCGAAGCGCGTCGTCTGCCGGTCGGTGGCGGTGTCGTCGTCAATCGCGGGAAGCTGGCCGACATCGTCGACCGCATGCGCGTCGCCGTCCCGCGCGAGGTCTACGATTCCCGCGAAATCGTCGAGGGACGAGACCAGCTCCTGCGCGAGGCCAGCGATGAAGCGGAGCAGCTCCTCGCCCAGGCCAGAGAGCAGATCGAGGCACGTATCGCCGAGACCGAAGTCGTGAAGGCCGCCCACGAGAGCGCCGCCGAACTCGCCGCCGAGGCGCAGAGCAGGGCCACCGAACTCGGCCGCAGCTCCGAGGAGCAGGCCCGCGCGCGGCTTGACGAGGCGCAGCAGGCCAGCCACGATCAGATGCGCGAGTCAGACGTCTATGCGCTACAGACGCTGCGCAAGCTGGAGGGCGAGCTGGAAGGCTTTCTCACCACCGTGCGCCGCGGCGTCGACGCGCTCGAAATCCGCTCCGCCGACCGCCCCAAGGACTAGCGCTCGGCCAGCCGCCGCCGCCGCATAAGCGCGACCCAGTACGCCACGCCGATCGCGCTCGCGAACGCCGTAAATATCCCGCCGACCACGAGCAACCGCAGCATCGCCGACCGCGACGCATCGTTCACCATCTCCACAGCCGCCGCCGAGCGGTCTCGCGTGCGCTCGAAGCGGCCGTTCTCGAACGCCTCACGCGCCTTCCCCAACTCCCCGTCCGGGTCGTCGCCCAGCAGCCCGAAGCGCTCCCACAGGTTTCGCGGCTCGTCCAGGCGCTCCCGGGCGACCCCGTACGCCCCCAGCGCCGCCCGCGCGGACTCGATCAGGTCGTCCGCCGTGCCGAAATCCCAGTCGCTGATCGCCGCCGCGATCGACTCTGGCACCACCAGCCCCAGCGAGTCCGCATCGTCCTTGAGGCCGCGCAGCTCGTCCTCAAGCTCAAGGGCGCGGCCGATGTCCGTTTCCACGGCGTCGATCTCGCTCTGTGCCCCGGCGAAACGCCAGTCGAGGATCGCCTCCCACGCCAGCTTCAGCGGCTCCTCGGACAGGCCCTCGGCTGCCAGTCGGGCCGCAACCTCCTCGTAGCGGTCCCGTGCCTCGCGCCGGTCCTCGATCGTCGCCCGCGACGAATCCGGGAACACCCAGATCAGGAAAAGCGAGTCGGCGTTCCTGCCGCTTACGTCCTCCAGCACGTCCATATAGCGCCGGCTGTCGGCCGGTTCGCCGCTCTCCGCCAGCGTCCGGTTGACCTCGCGCAGCGTCTCCGCGCCCATCTCATCCGCCAGCGTCCGTACGAATCGCAGCGAATAGTCGTACCCTGCCCGCGTCCTCTCGACCAGCTCGTCCGAGGCGCCGATCAAGGGCTCGGCATCTTCCCACTCGTCCAGCTGCAACGGGACGCTGGCGGGTGACGTCGGCGTGAAGTCTCCGGTGAGAAGTCCGTCCGGCGCCTGCTCCACCACCTGCGTCGCCACCCAGTCCGCGAACCCTTCGCTGAGCCAGCGCGCCGCGAAGACGCTGGACCACAGATGCGCCATTTCGTGCACGAGCGTGTAGTCGCGGGTGCCCGGCGAGATCACGATGTCGCAGCGGTCTTCCGTGCAACTGGCCAGGCCCTCGTATCCGAGCACGGACTGCCGGCCGCTGTGTGTCACGGTGATAGCGGTCGCGTTCTGATACGGAAAGCCGTAGGCATCGGCGAGCAGGGACATCGTCTGCTCGATCACCTCCCGCTGATGAGCGGCGATGGCGTCCTCGCTCTCGAAGTACTCGATGCTCACGGCGACGCTGCCGCCGGCCCCGGTCGGGACACCGAAGCTGTCCATCTTCATCGCGTCCGGCCGGCTGACCTCCAGCATCCCGGCGATGTAGATTCTTTCCGGCCCGGAGCAGGTCAGCACATCGACGAGTAGCTCGCACGACGCCGGCTCCAGGTTCACCGCCCAGGGCGTGGCGACGGGCGTCGTCACGGTCACAGTCGCTTCGTCGCCCATCGCCACGAGCGGCACGAAGACGTAGAACGGCGTCACGAGGAGCCCGCTCTGTCGAACCTCCGGCAACACGTAACTGACGCTGAAGTCGTACGCGTCGCCGAACAAGAGGTTCCGGTCGAACGACACGACGACGAGGTCCAGCAGCTCATTCTCCGTCGGTTCGATGCTGGTTGCGAGCTCCGCGCCGTTCGCCGATTGAGCGCTCACCTCGGTAGCGCCGGTCAGCACCGGCACACCCAGGGAGAAGACGAACACGCCCGGGTCGTCGTTCGCGGCCGAGATGTCCCACGTCACGAGGACGTCGCCCTCCTCGGTCCTGACGTCGTAGTTGATGTTCGTGGTGATGTGGAGCGGATCGTCCGCATGGGCGCTCTCGCCGCTCCCGAGGAACAGCAGAGCCGCGAGCGCCAGCAGGCAGACTGACGTTAGGCGCATCTCAGGACGAATCGTCCGGCGGCACGGCGCCGAACAGCCTTGCGAGCGAGTTCAGGGCCGCCTCGAGGCCTGGCTTCTGATGCCCCGGCCAGAGCAGCATGCCCGCGAAGCGCCCTCGCAGGCCGCGCGTCGTCGCCTGGGCCGTCAGGTCGACGCGGGTGGTCTCTCTGTCCAGGGGCACGATGCGAAAGGAGTGCCAGTCAATCGTCAACTGGTCTCGCTCCGCCTCCAGGTTGCGGACGGGCGTGAATTCGATATATTCGGGCGCAATCCACTCCGTGATCTCGAATTCAGACGTCTGCTCTCCGCCGTCCTCATCCTTGACGTGGGCGAGGAACCGGGTGCCGCGTCCCTCGCTGATCTCCGTCGTCAGCTCAATGCGGCTCCAGGCCTTGTTCCAGCGCTGCGCGTTGCCGATGTCAGACACTACCGCCCACACTTTCTCCTGCGTCGCGGGGATCGAGATCGAGGCGGTCACGGACGGCATCGTTAGCGCCCCTTTCGATCGCGTGTATGTCTGCCCGGCATAGATCCTAGTTTAGCCGATGCAGCGGGGCCCGTTTCGCGCCGTGAAGCCGGTCACTGTCGGCCAATTGGCCTGCGCGTTAGAATCGAGCGTATGAAACAGGGTGCTACAGGTGTCGACATAATCGAAATCGCTCGTATCGAGGCGTCGCTCGCGAAGTTCGGCGACCGCTTCCTCCAGCGCGTCTACACGCCGCTCGAAGTCGCCTTCTGCCGCGGCCGCACGAGCGAGCTGGCGGCGCGCTTCGCCGGCAAGGAGGCCGTGATGAAGGCGCTGGGCACGGGCGCTCACGGCGTCGCCTGGCGCGAGATCGAGATCCTCCCCAACCATCGCGGCAAGCCGCTGGTCTACCTCCACGGCAGGGCGCGGGAAAGGGCCGAAAGCATCGCGATCGAGGGCATCGACATCAGCCTGAGCCACAGTCGCGAACTCGCCGTCGCCCTCGTCGTCGGCGTCTCGCGCGACCTCGAACCCGACCGCGACCGCTGGCGCGAGCGGTTCGCCGGAATCCTCCGTGAAAGGGGGCAACTCACATGACCAGCTCGTCCAAACACCGAGGCGACGTTCCGACCTCCACTGCGCCGCTATCCCTGGAGGACCTCGCCAGCCGCACCGCCGAACCCGCGAACAAGCTCGATGCCTGGCACTCCTGCGGACTGATCGGCCGCGAGGGAGAAGACGTCTTCTCCCTCGCGGATATCGGCCGCGTGCGCCTCATCCACCAGCTGCTCCACTACGGGCACTCACTCGATGACATCCGCGATGCCCTCCACAACCCGGATTCCGTGCGCCAGTTCTATCTGGACGAGATGACAGGCCACCTCTCTGCGCCCAGGTTCACACTGGCTGAGTCCGCCGAACTGGCCGGGCTGGACCTCGATCAGGCAAAGACGTTCGTGGAAGCGACGGGGGTCGCGGACAGCGGCGGTATGCTGGAGGAAGACGACATCGGCTTCCTACGCTCGCTCAAGGTCGCCCTCGACTCCGGTTATCCTCAGGAGGCCCTCGTCCAAATCCTCCGCGTCTACGCCGACCTCATGCGCCGCGCGGCGGAGGTCGGCCATCGCACGTCGCACTTCTACCTCCACCACCAGGCCGTAAAAGATGCGGGTGCGGAAGGCACGCTTGAGCGTCTGGAGAAGACGTTCAGCCGTGTTGAACCACTTGTCGAGCCGGCGCTCATGTACTTCCTCCGCAAGGGCACGATCCAGGCCGCCTGGGACGACATGCTCATGCACCTCGAAGAAGAGTCGGGGTTGGCCGACCTGCCGGAGATCCCCGGCCAGGTCCGTCAGGCGATCATGTTCGTCGACCTCGCCAGCTTCACGCCTCTGGCCGAGGCGATGGGCGACCTCAAGGCGGCCGAGATCGTCGGTCGCTTCGCCGAGATGGTGCGCATCGCCAACCTGCGCTGCCATGGCCGCGTCGTCAAGCAGATCGGCGACGGTTTCATGATCGTCTTCCCGGAGTGCTATTCCGCCGTCTCCTGTGCTCTCGAACTGGAGCAGCGCGCCGTCTCCGAGCCACAGTTCCCGGCGATCCGGGTCGGGCTCCACTACGGCCCCGTTCTATATCGCGAGGGTGACTACCTCGGCTCCAACGTCAACATCGCCTCGCGCCTCGCCGAGTGCGCCGACCGGCACCAGATCCTCGTCTCGGCCGAGGTGCGCGACCGCGCCCGCGAACTCGAGGGCGTCGAGTGGACACGCATCGGCAAACAGCGCCTCAAGGGCCTGGCCGCCGAAGTCGAGCTGTTCGAGCCGCGCCCCGCCACAGCCGAGACGATCGAGAAGGTCATCGACCCGGTCTGCGGAATGGAGCTGGGCAAGGGCGAAGTCGCCGCGCATCTCACCCTCGAGGGTCTCGACCACTCCTTCTGCTCCGACGCCTGCCTGCGCCAGTTCGTCCGCGCCCCCGAGAAGTACACCGCACCCTCTGCCTAACACTCTGGCAGTCCCCAATCGCGGGCGACCGGTGATACCATCGCCCCGTGAAGCTCGTCACCGTCGCCGAGATGATGCGCCTGGAGGCCGACGCCGGCGTGCCCGTGCCCCAGTTGATGGAGAAAGCCGGCCTCGCCGTCGCCCAGGAAGCCTGGCTCTCCCTGGGCGAGATCGCCGAGCGCCGCATCCTCGTCCTTTGCGGCCCCGGCAACAACGGCGGCGACGGCCTCGTCGCAGCCCGTCACCTCAAGGAGTGGGCCGCCGACGTCATCGTCTTCCTGCTCAAGCCGCGCCCCGGCGACGACGCGAACCACGCTGCGCTCGTCGAGCGCGAGATACCGATCATCACTGCTGGCGAGGACGGCTGGGAGAAGAGCCTCGCCGACGCCCTCGGCGGCGCAGAACTCGTCATCGACGCGCTCCTCGGCACCGGCCGCACCCGGCCCATCGAAGGCGACCTCGCGACCCTCCTCACGCAGCTCAGGGACGCCCGCGAGCGCCGACTCCCACCCCGCCTGCTGGCAGTCGACCTGCCCAGCGGTCTCGATGCCGATACCGGTGTGGTTGACCCGCTCACGGTCGCTGCCGACGCAACGATCGCGCTCGGATTCGCCAAGGTCGGCCTGCACCTCCTGCCCGGCGCTCGCTTTGCTGGCGAGGTCGAGGTAGTCGACATCGGTGTGCCGGCGGAGCTGGCGTCCTCCGTTCAGACCGAGCTGATCACCCGCCGCTGGGCGCAGGATCACCTGCCGGAGCGCCCGGACGACGCTCACAAGGGCACGTTCGGCAGCACGCTCATCGTCGCCGGCTCGCCCCGCTACACCGGCGCGGCCTATCTCGCCTGCATGGGCGCGATGCGGGCTGGCGCCGGCCTCGTCACGCTCGCCTGCGCCAGCGCGATCCACCCGATCCTCGCCGCCAGGCTCAGCGAGACGACGTTCGAGCCGCTGGACGGCACCGACGGCGAGCTATCGGCCCAGGACGTCCACTCCGTCCTCCGCGCGCTGGCCGCCCGCGATTACGAGTGCCTGCTCGTCGGCCCGGGCCTGTCCCAGAGCGGATACGTACAGGCCTTCGTCCACGCCCTTCTGCCGAAGCTGAGCGACGACCAGCAGGAGGGCTCCGAACGTTCGCTGCGAGCCGCCGTCATCGACGCCGACGGCCTCAACAACCTGGCGCGCATCGATCGCTGGCCGGCTCTGATCAACGTCCCGGTCGTCCTCACACCGCACCCGGGCGAAATGTCCCGCCTGACCGGCCTCTCCGTTGCCGAGGTTCAGGCCGATCGCCTTGGCACGGCTCGCAAGTGCGCCGCCGAGTGGGGCACGCACGTGCTCCTGAAGGGCGCGCCCAGCGTCGTCGCCGCGCCGGACGGCCGTGCGGCCATCAGCCCCTTCACGAACCCCGTGTTCGCTACCGGCGGGGCGCTGTTGCAGGCGC
>SDBV01005258.1_pt1 | contig 18323 bp, 16 predicted proteins | sample 2277081 | NCBI WGS metagenome assembly SDBV01 (sample SAMN10402039, study PRJNA504765) | marine sediment metagenome | isolation source: marine sediment core GS10_PC15, 223 cmbsf | place: Arctic Ocean: Southern Knipovich Ridge | collected 2010 | reverse complement strand
TGCTGGAGTGGCAAATTACCGAGAAAAACGCCAGCGTTGAATCGTTTGCCGTCATCGGCGCCTATTTGGGCTTGCTGCATTGGATCGACCCATCGTGGGTTGTGGAAAATGCTCCCAGGATTTTTGATTTGAGCAAGATTGAATGCGATCCGCCGCAAATCGAGGGCTGGGCGGCATGGAACGCTTTTCTTGTTTGGGGTGAGCCGCATTTGGATTTGTACCGCATGCTTCGCCCGCAATACATCTATGCGGTGGAACATCTTTCGCAAGCGGTTTTACCGCCGGATGCGGGAAGAACGCCGCTGCAACACCTTGGCGAGCAACTGATACTGCTGTACGGACGCGGGAATCTCGAAACGTGCAATGACGAACAACTGTTGCATCGTTTTTTGGAAGAAGCTCCCGGCGACGTACGATCACAAACAATCGCTTTTGTCGGTCGCAGCCTCAGTGACAGCGATAACTTGCCTGAAGCAATTGTGATCAGATTTCAAAGCCTTTGGGATTGGTATTGGCCTATGTTCGGGCAACTCGATGCGAAGGCGAGGCCGCAAGACGGACTGTTTTCATGGTGGTTTACCAGCAAACAGTTTCCAGACGACTGGTCCCTGAAACAACTAGAAGAATTTTTGGAAGTTTTGCCTATACCGGACTTTGCCGACCAAATAACCGAACGTCTGGCAGAGCTTGCAGACGCACACATCGAAACGGTAACCCGTATTCTTGATCGGATGATTCGCGCCGACAACGAGGGCTGGAGCGTGTATGCTTGGCGCGAGCCGGCAAAGAAGATTCTAAGATCGGCCTTGCAGGGGGGCGACACTGTGCGCGGGATGGCCGTCCGGCTGATTGACGAGCTTGGTCGCCGGGGCTATTTAGAGTTCGGCGGCTTGCTATTGTAAGTAGATGTAAACAACGGCCGGAAAGTGCAGCGTGTGGCGGGCTCAATCTGCCCGGTCGCCGTTTGCTGTTGCGTCGGCTTGTGCTGGTGGCCGTGCGACGGGCGGAACGAAATTCATCCATGAAGAAAACGAAAAGATAGGATGTAATAACGATGGCCACCTTTTTTATGCGCACTTAACCTCCGCTTCGGTTCCCGTTCTGATGCACGTTGCCATTGGCCATCGCGCTGACAACCGGCCGTCGCGTCAGCAAGGAACGCATACGCCGCCACATCCAAATCTGTTCCCGCTGCTGCTATGTCCGCATCCGCAAGACAAGTCGCGGCGGCCCGAGGCTCAACTACGGTAGCCGTAACCCGGACGTGATGACGCCAGGTCACGCAAACGCATTCTGATTTCAGCCCGATCGTCGCGAATGCTCTGGTAACGATGGCTGGAGCGAGGAAAGGACAATGTCTCGTAAGCTCGACGTTCGCTTACCTCGTAGCACGTCTGCACATCCTCCACCACAGCACGCCGACGAGCGGGCTTCAGAGCTTTTTTGACAATACGTCCTGCAAAATCTGCTTGTCCAGGCTCAGATCAGCCACCAGCTGCTTAAGCTTGCGGTTCTCCTCCTCAAGCTGCTTCAGACGACGCAATTCGGCCACACCCAGCCCAGCGTACTTCTTCTTCCATCTATAAAAAGTCTGCTCCTCAATTCCCATCTTGCGAACAATTTCTGCCACCGGTGTGCCCGATTCCGATTGCCGAAAGGCAAAGGCAATCTGCTCCTCCGTGTAACGCTTCCGTTTCATGGTCCAGAATCTCCTTTCGAAAATGTTAAAATAGCAAAGTCTCTAACATTTCACATGGACCAAAAAATAGGAAGCAGGTTACCGAAAAAGCGACATAGCCCGGACCAGATTATTTTTGGCAAGCCACATGACTTCTCTCGTTCGCAACCTCCGTTGGCTTCAAGGTTTCGTATCGGCTGCCGCTCCTCTCAGGCAACTTCGGTCTAGTTTGCCGGTGGAAGTTCTCGGAAACTCCTTGAGAAAGACGATCTGCCTAGGGCACTTGAAGGCCGCAATCTGTGTCTTCGCGTAGGCCTGAATCTCGCAGACAAGGGCGTCACCAGGTTTGCTTCCCGGATTAAGTATCACGCAAGCACTCACAATCTGGCCACGTGTGCCGTCTGGCACTCCTACAACAGCGGCGTCTCGGATTGCCGGGCAGCGAAGCAAGACTTCCTGAACCTCCACCGGAGATACTTGGTATCCACCCGTCACGATTATGTCGTCCGTTCTCGATACGAACCAGTAACGACCACTCGCATCCCGACGAAAGACGTCACCGGTGGACGTCCACCCCCCTTTGACCACGCTGGACTGAAGTTCCGGTTGACGCCAATAGCGGCAACCCGTCGGCCCCTGAATCGCCACAATACCTTCCGCTTCATCGCTGTGGATCACCTGCCCCGCGTCATCAAGCATGCGCACTTGGTAGTGTGGTACGACTCTCCCGGTGCATCCACCGACCGCTTCTCCGTGGCGCTGGGATATCCAAATGTGAAGCATCTCGGTTGAACCGCAGCCGTCTAGAATATCTGTGTCCGTAGTCTCTCTCCACCTGTCGAAGGTCTCTTTCGAGAGTACTTCTCCGGCACTCACGACAGTACGCACATGCCTCCAAATGGCACGATCCCGGCACGCTGGTTGTTCAAGGTAGAACCGGGCGGCGGTGGGCGTTGTGAATAGACGCGTCACACATTCCCGGCGCACGATATCAAGCCAGCGCGCAGGATCGAACACGCCAGCATCTATGACCGTTGAAGCCCCGAAACGGAGAGGGAACACGAGAAGAGCCCCGAGACCGTAGGTAAAAGCCATGGGCGCGTGGCAAGCAAAGCAGTCTTCACGCGTCGGAGAGAGGATTCCACCAGCGTAGGTATCGGCAATGGCAAGAATGTCGCTGTGGGTATGGACCGTCCCCTTTTGCCGTCCCGCTGATCCCGACGTGTATGCGATGATAGCAACATCATCCTCTGCCGTTGCCGCTGGTTTGCACACCCGGTTTGCCCCCATAATCAGCGTTTCGTACGCCAACTGGGCGGGCTTATCGCCTCCCACAAGAACTCGCATAACTGTTGGCGGGGCGCACTCGTCAAGGACGCATCCAAGTTGAGGTGTTGTGATCAGACACGCTGGTTCAGTCTCCTCCACGATCTGCAACAACTCTCGATACTTCAACATCGGCATGGTCGCTACGACGACTGCCCCAATCCGCAACGAGGCGAGCCAACTTTCCACAAACTCTGGAGTGTTGGGCAAATGAATGAGGATTCGGCATCCGGGTTTTATTCCTACATGCACCAAAGCATTTGCGAGTCGATTTACCCGCTCAGACAGCATGCCATACGTCAGGGCTCGGCCTTCGAATCGGATGGCGGGACGATCGGCAAAGCCGCCAGCAAGATGCCGGTCGAGAAGTTCCTCGGTCACGTTGAGGTGTCGGCCATAGCTAAGAGCGAACCGCGCTTCGCGGTTTGGCTGGTCTCTAGGTTCTATGAACGCCCAACCCGGTAAAGAGTCGTTTACAATGCCCATGGCTGGAGCCCTCACCCGTTACTCATGGAGAACTCCGCGTTCAATAATAAACTCCTCCGGCTTCATGGTCTCGAATCGTTCCCAGGCGCTCGGATGGAACAACGCCCTCTTGACCGCCGAGGTGGAGTAAACCCCTGCCTCGGTCAACACCAAGTCATCACCCGCCATGCGTGCCAGCCCCAGTTCCTCAAATAGAGCGATTTGCACTCCAAACGCGGTTTGCAGCGACATGCCGAAATGATCCGCGAAGTCTTTACCGGACAATCGGAGGTATTCGATATTCCGGACGGCGTAGTTATGAGGCCTCTCTTCTTCTGGGAATACGTGACCCGCCCGCACAGGCAGTTCTCCCTGCCGCAGAGTGGCGGCATACTTCGCAAGGTCGGAGTGATTGCGGTAGATGCAGTCCTTCGAGTAGTTAATACAGTTCGCGCCCAAGCCGACCAACGGCGCCAATTCAGCGATCATTCGTTCGTACCGATACTCGAACCCCGGCCGCGCGAAATCATGTTTTGTGGTTCTTTGGAAACCCACTTCGCGCAGCCGCACAACCGCAAAGTCATACATCCGCCGCGTCGTTTCCATCGGGGGGAGATCGGAACGGTGGTCGTAGAAATGCGTACCGGGGTGGCGCACCGATACGGGAAAGACGCAGATATGCGCCGGCTTGAGTCTGAGCGTCAAGTCGATTGTGGCCATCCATGACTCCATCGTCTGATTGAGTACTCCGCACATGAGATCAACATTGAAGTTGGAGAAGCCGACGGCAATCGCCCGCTCAATCAGTGCTAAGTTTTCGGACGCGATATCCGGCCTTCCCATGTCCTGCTTAATCGCATCGTCGAAGGTCTGGATTCCAAAACTCAGTCGGTTCACACCTGCCTGTTTCCATCCCCGAAGGAATTTGCTTGTCACGTTTTTATCAGGAAAAACCTCCAAGGCGACTTCCGCTCCGTCGGTCAAACGGAAGGAAGTCGTGATCGCATCCATCAAGGAAGCCATCTGTTCCGGCGAAAGAAGGGACGGCGTCCCGCCGCCGAACTGCACAGCCTCGACAGGCAACCGACCCGTCATGTCCGCGACCATCCGCAACTCGTCACCCAGCAAAGCAAGATACTCGTCTATCTCGCTTGTCGGTCGGCCATAGTAGGCGAGGAAGTCGCAGAAGGCGCATTTCTGACGGCAGAATGGAATGTGAACGTAGAGACTGATCGGCCCGTTACGATCCACCCGCCTCCAACCCTCTTGCACCGCAGAAACTGGTATTGGCGTCCATGAGCGGGCGTAGGGATAGGCAAGGATAAGCATGCCTGGATCCCGGCCAAGGTCGCGCTGAAGCCGCTCACGCAGGGTTTCCTTGTCTATCTTGGTAACGGAGCAATTCATGATGTCTTCTCAGGTCCGTCAAGCGATGTAATGGGCACGACGGCCAACGTGCAACGTGACACGCAAATCAGTTTGTCTGCCTCATCCGTAATCCGGATGCCCCACACTTGGGTTCGGCGGCCTATATGGACTGGCGTCGCGACGGCCGTCACCACCCCATCACGTATAGTCCGCAGATGATTCGCGTTGATTTCTAGACCGACAACGCACTCCTTCGACTGGTCAACATGCAGCATTCCACCGACGGATGCGGCAGTCTCAGCCAAGGCAACAGCCGCACCTCCGTGCAGCAAACCGAACGACTGGTGGACTTTTGGGCCAACTGACATTCGCGCGACCACCGCATTTCTCGTCTTCTTGTCAACGGTAATACCTAACGCTATACATAGTGTGCCCTGTAAACTGCTCTGTAACGCGTTCATAGTCAATTGTGCAAAACTGGATCATTGTCTAGATCATAGGGGGGGGCATCTGTCGGTGGGTTTGCGATCTTTGGTTCGCCAAATTGCCGAGCATGATACTTGAATGCCCGCAGCAACTGTTGTACCGTGGATGGGTCAGTGACCTCGCTGCCGACAACCTGAATATGTGGAGGCCGTCCATTCCCGCGAATAGGAAAATCCAAAACATGAAATAGTAGTGCGCTATCGCTCGTCAAAACCATATGCAAGGGTGCACATGCATGGTCACCGGAGAAAGTCCAGACCACCTTCGCAATTTCAAGTCCGTGGTCAACATCGCAGTTCTCGATTGCATCCATCATTGACAGAGCCTGATAGTATGGTTTCTTCAATAGACTTTCATCCCAACGGCCACTATTATTCCAGGCCCAATAGAAAGTCCCTAAAGAAGACTGTTCCTTGATTTCCTGGACGCTCTTACTCATCTCCTGGCCTATGAAATGTGGACCCGTCTTTTGCTCAGATTCCATGTTGTCGGGAACCCAACCCTTCTCGAAATCGAGACATATTACCCGCACATTAATCCGCCGATGAGTCAACGCATCACAAAGAACCCGCAGCATCGATGGGTACTTGCTGAACTCCGAAATGTTCCCGAAGGTGATTGCATTGGCTACAATGAGCACCTGTCCGGTGCTTTGCTCTGTCCGGTTGGCACGCGTAGTTTCTCTCTCCAGCATCCCCGAGAAGTGCTCAAGCAGGTCAGCATAGGAATGAATACGCGACAATATATCATCAAGTTTGTTCAGCGTGAAGAGGAAACCGCCAATGGTTATAAAAGCAAGCGCAATAGGGAACAGGGCACCTACCGTAGCTGTCCACTTGCCAGGAACTGCAAGCCAGATGGAGAATGCCGCCGTAGCGAAAACTAGGAGACCGGGAGCAACGAACATGGAAATCCCGACAGTCTCTCCAAATACGCGGAAGCTGCGGCGGTAGTTCTGAAACGTCCGCCATATTGCGGGAATGACCAATGCGACGAGAGCCGCGCAGAGCACAGCCCCGATTTTTGAGGTCCTGTCAGCGAAGCTTGTGGGGTCACTACAAATCGAGCTGCGAACATACGGAAGGACAGCAAACCAGAGTACAACAAAGATAATCAGCGCTATTACAGAATCCACGATTTTTCGCCAGACAAAGTCACTGCTCAGAAGGTGTCGATCGCGCCATGCGACAAAACTCTTTCTTCGCTCTCCCCACCATTCTTTCGAGAACCTTTTGGAGGATACCATTATCTATCTCCCCTCCCAATGGACGAAATGTTTTTCAGCGACCTCGACGATTTTGTTCAGAGCGTACCCTATAATTCCCACCACAAGCACCGATGCGTACATTTCTGCCGACCGAAACATGAGGTGGAAGTCGTAAATGCGCATCCCTAGGCCGGTGCGTGTGCCGATGAACATCTCGGAGACCACTACGATAATCAGGGATAGCGACAGCGTGATTCGCCAGCCGGCGACTAGTCCGGGCAGCACGCTAGGTATCAGGACGTGAACGAAAAGAAACAAGCCCTTCGCGCCCGCAAGCCGAGCACTAAGAACGCGGTGACGCGGGATGGTCCGCACGGCGTAGGCCGCCTGGATGGCGTTGATGAGGGAGCAGGTGAAGGCGGCTACGGCTATGCGAGACATGTCGCCGAGCCCAAAGAGAAGCATAGCCAGGGGAATCAACGCGGGCGACGGCATGGAACGGAAGAAGTCGAAGACAACTTCGACAGACTCGTAAAGCCTTGCCCAAACACCAAGGGGAACGCCAATAACAACTCCTACGACGGCGGCGATCAGGAAGGCTGCGCCCGTCCGGTACAGAGTCGCCCCAGCGTCGCACCATAGCGAACCTTCCGCCAGTAGGGATCCCAGCGTGGACAGAACGCTCCAAGGGGTGGGAAGAAAGATCGGGCGGACGAGTCCAAGGCCCGTGACTGTGCTCCATAGTGCTACCAGAGCCAATGGCCCGAGAACAATCCACCATTTCTTTGTCATTGCCCAACCTCTTGCAGGAAAGTAGCGACGACTTCGCGCCGCAGGTTCGAGAACTCTACACTCGTCAACAGGTCATGCCGCCGAGGTCGCGGGAACGGCACGGGAAACTGTTTCAATACCCTTGCCGGCAACTTGCTGAGCATTACGACTTCATCGCTGACATACAGGGCTTCGTCAACGTCATGAGTTACGAACAGAACCGCCGTGGAGTTCGTCTTGCCGATGGATTCGACGAAGTCTTGCAATCTGAATCGCGCCCGGTTGTCCAGAGCGGAAAACGGTTCGTCGAGCAAAACGTTTGCCGGTTCCTGAATGAGTGTCCGCGCCAGGGCGACCGTCTGTTGCTGACCGATACTGAGTTGGTAGGGGTAATTGCCACGTGGAAAGACAAAACCGTGTTTGTCCAAAAAGGCACCCGCCCGCTCGCGCGCGGGAGCAGAGGCTACGCCCATTGCCCGCAGGCCGAAAGTCACGTTGTCGAGAGCGGACTCCCATGGCAGAAGCACGTCGCAGAAGTTCTGAAAGGCATACCCCACAACTGGCGCATTAGCATGCTCGCCCGTAACCGATACGTCGCCACAGTCTGGGGTTTCGATCCCCGCTACGATGTTCAGGATCGTGGTCTTGCCGCACCCGTTTGGCCCAAAGAGCGCCACTACCTTGCTTTCCGGAACATCCAGATCAATGCTGTCGAGCACCGTGACTGACTGGCCGGTCTCCTTTGATCGAAAACCTTTCATGATGCTCTTCAGGCTGATCGCCATTTTGCCTCTCGTCTTTGAAATGGGTTACTTGCCAGAATTGAAGTACAAAGCAGCGGTGGCAACACGCTTGGCCAGGATTCCTTTGTCCGCGTACAAATCGGCTAGTTTCTGAACGGAATCGCGGTCCATGGCACCGGGGCCCCAATAGTCATAGAGGGCCACTTTCGTCGCGATGTTCGAGTCAACTGGCGCGTACTTCGGGAATGTGAGCGCTGCCTCCTCTGGATGCGCTTTGAGGAACTGGTGCGCGGCCGTCAGTCCCGCAACGATTCTTTCCACAACCTTCGGCTTCTCACTCGCCATGCGTGCCGAGACCACACTGACAGCCGTCGGAAAAGGTTTCTGGATGAACTCATAGAGGGGATTTACCGAAATCGCACGCGCAAGGCCCTTTGACTCCAATAGCGTGCCGGTCGGTTCCAGGCAAAACAATGCATCCACCTGTCCGTTTACAAGGGCTTGCGGTTGCAACGGCGGTTTCAGTCGGATGATCTCCACTTCCCGTTCAGCGTCGAAGTACCGTCCGAGGATCAATTTGAGGAAGACCACCATTTGCGAGCCAGGGAAAGTTCCCACCTTCTTGCCTTTCAAGTCCGCCAGCGTCTTGATGGGCGAATCCGTCTTGACCATGATACGGTGAACCTTCGTGTCCGCCGTCGCCGCGGTCATTTCGATGATACGGTACTGGTCCGGAGTGTTTGCCTCAAGCGCCAGGGCCGCTTCAAGGGCGACTATCGCGGTTGCATCAATCCGTCCGGCGACCAAGGCCTCCAACCCCTGGTTGCTCGTCTCGAACTTGATGGGTTCGACCTGTAGTCCTTGCGCCTTAAAGAAACCTTTCTCAACGGCCACAAAGAAACTCGCGTCCGAGGTGATCGGGAGGTATCCCATACGAACGATTTCTACCGTGTCAGGCGGTTGACTGCGGCGGCACGAGCAGATGAACACCCCCACGCAAAGGAATCCGACGGCCAGCAAACGAGCACACGTTCTCCTATTCATAACTGCTTCCTTCCATTGTGGGTTGTCCGTCAAACACATCCGATTCTAAAAGCGATGTTGCACAGTGCTTAGACGCCGTCCTGTTTTGGATGAACTTTGATCCAAGGAGACCTCAGGTGCAACTAGCTTCTCCTGCCCCTGTCGAGGACTAAAGATATCTGGAATATCCAATAGTAGGCTGTTATTGCTCATCATGTCCCTTTCGCAGTTCGTCAATTTGCCTCATGGCCAGAGGAGACGGCTTGCCGCGGCCATTCTCCCACCGGTTCACGGTCGACCAAGTCACGCCGACCTTGGCTGCAAACTGTTCTTGCGTCAGCTTGAGCCGGGATCGCAGGTCCTTCACCATGCTCGACACTTCACTGTCCTTCCGTCTGGTCATCGAATCTTACCCGGCTATTGCTCCGGTCGTTCCCACCCAGGACACTCCTATATTGCAAATGATAGGGCGTATTATAGTGCGGATATGTTGGCTGTCAATACACGTCAGGTCTCAAGACATGTTACGCTAAGCCGGGGCACCCAATGAGCCTTGTAGCCAGCAACGTCGATGAGGCTTGCCAACATCGAATGGGGTGTGCGCGAGCACGAACCATTCGCCTGAAGGCAGGTGGCGCACCAGTGGCGTCGGGTGGAAGCATACATCAGTCACCAACTGATCAGTGTAAACAGACTATTGGTAATTCTAACGCGACTAATGAATGGCACCTATGCTGGGCCAAGTGTTCCCCTCAATTTAGCAGGCTGCCGTCGAGTGTCAAGAACGGTTCCATTCCCGACCCGCAGTCGTCGTTTTCTCAAACGCCGCAACAGATTCAGCATCCGAGCACCATTATGCTATCTGCGAATTCAAAGTGCCATCGGCCCGTGGCAGCAGTGGTAGATGGGACGGCCGACCCCACTCCCGTGATCGGCACTCGGCGAGGATTATCATCCCTGTTAATCCGCCCCGCCGAAAGTTCGAAAGCTGTTGGCTACCTCAAGGCCACCGTAACGGACTCGAACTCTCGCAATCACCTTCCAGTTCAGCACTTACGAAATCGGGTCGCGCGCGAGTCGTTACGAAGAGGGTTGTGTACGGGGAGCCTTTCATTTGGCCGCAAACTATTGCGACCCATAGGTTTACGCCGAACGCCGAGAGGGAGACCTCCCGGCGTTTCGTTTTGTGCTCTCGCAACCCCCCGGAAATTGCGACGTTTACGGCGATACCCCCCATTCGGCTGGTGGCCTTGGGCGGCTCTCTAGTTCGATCGGTTGGCCACGACAATCGCGGCCAACACCGACTTTTCGCCACGGTGGCCGCTGGCAACCGGCCAAAACTCTCGGAATCTCTGGTTCACAACCCCCTCCAGGTTAACGGGACTTCTTCCCACGGTGGCCGTGGCGGACACCAATCGGAACCCGTCGTCGGCATGCCCGAACGTGGTTTTCCAGCCGAATCTGGCTCTTCATTTAGTGTTGCTTCCCCAACTTATCGACAGACTTGGCCATACAGATTGACAGCAAGTCGTAGCATCTGTCACACTAGTCGCGATACGCAATTCCCCCCAGACAAGCGGCAGGTCATCGGGGGCCCCAGTCAGATAGACACAAGCATCTTGAGGCAAAAATCATGTCGTCGAATGACGAAATCAAGAGCGAAAAGATTCTTATCAAGGACATCTTTGATAAATGGTTCAACATTCCAGGCTATCAGCGGCCGTTCGTCTGGGGCTACGACGAGATCCACGATCTTCTCGACGACGTTTCATTCGCCGCCCATAGCAAGCCTGGCAGTGAGTACTTCCTCGGTTCGTTTGTCTATCAAATCAAGCCGCCGAATCCCCAGAAGGGGCAGCCGTTTGAGGAAAACGACCTTCTGGATGGTCAGCAGCGGATGATAACACTGCTTCTGCTAATGGCGGTATTAAGAGATCTGTCGGATAACCAGCAACTTAAGTCAACGTGCCAGGAGTGCATTTACCAGCAGGCCAACACGTTCAAGAACATACCGGAACGAGTGCGACTACAGTTTGAGATCCGCGAAGCTGCCAAAGCCTTTGTCGATGAATTTGTAGTTCGCCAGGACGGAACGGACCGATCGAAGGATCTGGCAAAATTGGCCGACGAAAGCAAAGACCTCACGGTCCGTAACATGGCCACGGCCGTCAACACCCTCCGTGCGTTCTTCGAGGCGAAGAATTACCCAATCTCGATCGAGGACTTCTACTCGTTCTTGCTGAACAAAGTGCTGCTAATCTACGTCGCGACTGAGAATCTTGAGGACGCCTTCCGGCTGTTTACGATCCTCAACGACCGTGGCATTCCCCTGCGCAACAGCGATATCCTCAAGGCTCAGAATCTCGGGAGCTTGGAGAGCGAGATCGACAAGGCGCGCTACGGCCGCATGTGGGAAGAGGCCGAAGGCGAGCTTGGTGACGAATTCGATCGCTTCCTGGGGCACATCCGGACAATCCTCGTTAAGGACAAAGCCCGTCTTAGCCTGCTTCAGGAGTTCGAGGACAAGATATACCACCCCAAAGAACGAGACAAAGCCACGGGGAAAGTTAAGCCCGTACTACTGAAGAAAGGAAAGGATACATTTGTCCTGATTGAGCGATACCTGGAGCATTACAAACAATTGTTAAGCGGTCAGAATTTCGACAACACGGGCAGTTGGGAATTCGACAACCTGGTTCGGCTAATGATGATCGGGCTGCCGGCGACTGACTGGGTGCCTCCGCTTCTGCGATACTATGACCGCTTCAAAGCAAGCCGATTGACAGAGTTTCTGCGATCGTTGGACAACAAGTTCTCGGCAGACTGGCTCGCCGGGCAGACTCCAACCGACCGCATCGCAGCGATGAACGCGATTGTTCGGCACATCGATGCTGTCAGTTCGGCAAACGATGTTCTTGGGGCCGATGTGTTCAACTTCGACGCGAACGGATTCCTGCGCACCGTCGTTGGGCCCGTGTACGGCCGGCGACATACAAAGTACGTGGTGTTGAAGCTCGATTTCCTGTATCAGAACCATGGCCAGCGCATGCATTTTGAGACGGTCTCGGTGGAGCACATCCTTCCTCAAAACCCGGCTGCAGACAGCCAGTGGGTCAAAGATTTCACGCCCGAACAGTGTGAAGAATGGACCAACAAGCTGGGGAACTTGGTGGTGATCACGCGGCGTAAGAATTCCGCCCAGGGGCGACTGGATTTCACGGAGAAGGCGAAGAAGTACTTCCAGCGAAACATCGACACTTGTCCGAATTCGCTCCGCGTTCTCAATAAGTACAAGCGGTGGACGCCGGTCGAGCTTGCTGAGAATCATATCACAGTGATGGATCGGATGAAGCAGCACTACGGAATCGGCGGTCAATGATTCGCCGGGAATCCGTATGATGGACTTTGCATGATGCATTCATGGAGTGAAGGCCAGCAGCGCATCGCTAATAGATGGCAACTGGTGCAGGCTGCAATCGCGCAAAAGCCCCCGTAGGCTGGTCCCCCTCCCGACAAGTTAACAGGACAGTTTTTCTCGGTGGCCGTACCGGACAACTCTCGAACCGCCTGCGTATGTTACCAGTATCGCTAGTAATCAAATCTTCCCGCCGGGCATCGGCCGGAAGCAACCAGAGCGGCGCAGGAGGTGACAAATGCGTTGAAGTACTCTGGTGTAACGGGTCACTTTAAGGTGACTTAGCGACCGTGCAGGCCGGAACGTGAGTGAACGCTGAGCAGGCCTCGAAAAGGGAAACGCGGAAGCCGAGCCTATGCCAACCTGCTGCCCATCATCAGCACCATGCGGGTCAAGGGGCAGACTCTTCAGCAAATCGCCGATTGGCTGAACACGAGGGGATACATCACGAGGCGGGACAAACGGTGGAGCCCGACGCAGGTGGCTCGTGTCTTATCCGCAGTGGGAAGACAGCGTATCATCATCGGTAGAATTGCCGAGTATCGCTCCACTCACAATTCCGACCTGCGGTTGACGCTGGCGACGCATGGCAATGGCGAGAAAACTCAAAAACGACTGGCTAAACTGCTGCAGCATTTCCGTCCCTGCAATTTCTGAACTCACATAAGGATGGACCCGTGCATCCGGACTTTGTCGCCCCGTGCGTCGACCCTGTCGATCTCGATCCCGAATGGGCTGAGAATCATCGATACGAGGATTGCAGCGTGTCCGGCCACTGCGGTATCAGCATAAACTTCGCCGGCTTCTATCCATGTGCCGTCGGCGGCGCGATCGATCGTATTTTCAGACTGAATCAGGCCATCGTGAGTCTTGCCGATGTGTCCGAAGCCGCCATGATCAAGGAATACCAGACGTTCTGTCGACTGTGCGGATACTATCGCCCCATCAGGGAGAGTAGCCAAACTGTTTTGTCGCCAGCATGGCGAGCAGCGTTGAAGTGCTATCGAGCCCACGAAAGGGCACGGTCCCAGGAAGTCCGCAACTCTGCGAGCGCTGCCACCACTTCACCGGCGACTGCTGCCGCAAGCTCGAACACAACTGCGGCACCCGCGGCCGCTGGAAGCAAATCCTCCTGACCGGCTGGTGCGAGCGGTGGGGGGAGCCATCCTGATCTATTTCCCCGAGTCGAGTCTGCACCGTCCATAGCCATCGCGCTGACAACCGACCGTCGCGCCAGCAAGGAACGCATCCGCCGCCACATCCAAATCTGTTCCCGCTGCCGCTATGTCCGCATCCGCAAGACCCGCCAGGGCGGCCGCAAGCGTCCAAATCCACGCCCGAAGTCCAGCGGCAAGCCTGGCTAGCCGAACACGGCTGCGGCGCCCATCTTCATCGGCTCATCAAGCGTTGGACCGGCGAAGGCATCGAGACCGGCTGTCAGTGCCGTAGCCGCATCGCCGAACTGAACGCCCGCGGGCCAGGGTGGTGCCGTGAGAATCTTGACAAGATCGTCAGTTGGCTAATCGAAGAAGTTGATCGGCGGTTGAAACAGGCCGAGGGCAAATCTGCCGGTTGGCGATTACGGCTAGGTGGGATGGGTTTACCGGGTCGGCGGTTGGTGTTGCGCCGGATTGTGTTGGTTGCTGTGCGACGGGCGGCGCGAAGATGCCCAAAAGTACTCGGAACATAACTGGGCCAAGGGCATCCCCAACAGCCGCTGCTTTCCGGCGTATTCTCGTGCGGTGGGAGAAAAAAGCGGTCAATTATCAAGCTATGCTCCATTTGGCTTTTGCATATATTACTTGGAATCAAACGTAGGTTTTAGGATAAGCTCTTATTTCGTTGCCTATCTCCTGAGCCTTTTCAAATACCCTGCAGGCATCACTATATCTAGGAACACCAAGTTCGCGTATTACAGCTTCAGTGAGGCCAAAGAAATCTGGCAGCCCGGCTTTCGCTAGTGAAACGCCAGCACCGCAGATAAACACGACTCGCCCCTCGTCGCGCGCGTTCAAGAGTTCGTCAGGGATCGAAGGGCCATTTTCGATGAATCGCATGGGAACTCAATTGATTTGGGTGTAACCGGCGTTCCGCTCCCTCGCAAACCCTTGAAATGCCGGGAGTTACGAATAGGCGGTTGTGTCATAGGGCAATGTTTTGGCAAAACATTTTTTGATCGCTGGAATGTCCTCGACGATGTTTGGCAAGCCAAAACAATGTATTACAACAAACCCTGGTTTTCGGGACGCTTTCAGGGCTACAGCGCGCCGAATCCCGGTCCCCAAAGATTGCAGTTATCCCAAATTCACGGCGGGAGGCCGGTTACACCCAATTGATTTGGTTAATTTATGGAAGGTGTGGCGGTTTAGGTGCCGACGTTGTCCAAATGGAAATGCTCACATTGTCGGAGTGCCACGCTCGGTAAACGTCCGCGTGCTGTGTCCCATCGGGCCAGATATTCGGTCGACTCGCGATCTGATCATCCTTTGTCCGGATTGCAGAAGCTGCGTGGTTTTGTACCCATTCTGCTAATGCTTCGGGCGCGCTGGTTGGACTTGGGTATTCCACTCCTTCTTCCACATAGACTACGACCTCATGAGTCGTAAAGTGGTTCTCGTCAATCACCACATCACTCAAAATAATTCCCGTGATCTCAATCCCGGGGTTCCCGTTATTCATTGTTATATTATTGAGATTCATGTATTTTTCTTTTCTATAAGCTTCAAACTCGCAAATCTATCATTCATTCCAAACCTCCGCAGTGAGTGGTAGCTCGTTCAGTTCAGCTCTGGCCTCTCGCCATGACGGGTAGTGTTCGGTCAAGATGGAGATGAACCGATCACTGTGGGTTGGCTCGATGAGGTGGACCATCTCATGCGCAATCACGTACTCGACCAGGTCCTTGGGCTTCTTAACCAGCTCGGTGTTCAGGCGGATATGCCCCGCTTCATGGTTGCAGCTTCCCCACTTGGTCTTCATCCGTTGGAGGAAATAGGCGACGACATGAACGTCCAGCTTTGGCTCCCACTTGCTGATAAGCGGCGGGACAAACTTGTGCAGCAGGGATTTGTGCCACTCATGGATGATCGTCGCCCGTTTGGCGTGGTCGGTGTCTGGCCGAACGCTGAGTGTAATACGTTTGTGGTCGACCGTGACACAGGGCTTTGCATCGTGCTCGACCACCGTCATCAGGTAGCGTCGTCCCCACAGGTAGTGGCTTTCTCGCTCCACGAACGCGCGAGGAGTTTCCCTCGACTGGTTCCGCAGCTTCTCCTGCTGCTCGCGAATCCAGGTTATCTTCGAAATAGCATAGGCACGGGCAACCTCAGGACGTGTGTCCGCCGGCGCGGACAGCGTGACCCGGCCATCTGGCGGATACACGGAAAGATGGACATTCTTGATGTCCTTCCGTGTTACCGTAATCGATATGTCGCCAAGCTCGATCACTTCGGTCATGCGTAACCCGACTGGTTCTTGATGATTTCAAACACCGCTAGTGTCGCCTTCCGGTCGCGATCCAGCAAGGGAAACAGGGCGTTGAGCACTTGCGTGCCACGAGGGCCATCGCAATCCGACTTCCAGCCTGCTGGGGCTTTCTCTCTCATCGCGCGGTCAATATTCAGTGCGAGCCTCGCCTTCTCGTCTTCGTCAGTTGGGCACTGAAAGCTGGACGTTTCAATACTGGCGAGGTTGTTGAACAGCCTGATGGCTTCCGGATGGCCGTTCAATACCGTAGGGTGTGTTCCCTTTGTGGCCTTGCCAGCCATGCGAAGCACCAAAGCCTCAGCTCTCTTCAGGAAATCCTCATAGGATTCGGTGTCGTTGCGTTTTTGTTTGATGAGATCGTCCAGCAGCTTCGACATCTCCTCGTAGAACTTCGGATCGGTCAGCTGATCGCGGATGATCGTCTTGCGAACGTTGTTGATGATGCCCTCGGCAACGGCGTTCTTCGAGAGATGTCCCTTTTCGTTGAGCTTCTTAGCGATGGCGTCATGGATGCCGGTTTCGATGATCAGCTCGACCAGCGAGTAGCTATCCATCGCCCCCAAGGGGTCGGCCGGATCGGCCTGGATGTACGTGTTGATGAGGTGGCGCATGTCCGCCTCGTAAGGCTTGATATCAAGCTCTTCGCCCGAGTGCTTCTTCACTGCCGCACGGGTCTCACAGAAAAACTTAACCTCCTTGTTGAGTGCGGTGATCTCGGCGTTCGTGTAACCCGCATCCGACAGGTCCTGGGAAATGGCCGCGAATGCCCGCACGAAAGTCGCAACGGCCTTGTAGAACGAAATGCGCAGGACCTCCGTCTCGTTGAGTGCGTTGGGATTGCTGGCGTCGCCGCAGAAGTAGTGGAGGTATTGCTCCATCTCCCGGGGCTGAGGCACCGGCTCACACAGGTACTTCAGGGCCTCACGTGCAGCATCGAGCTTCTTCTTGCCCTCTTCGAGCCAGTTCTTCAGCGTGACATTGTTCTCTTCACCGCCGTCGTCGAGGTCAAGCTCGTCCGAGCTGTAGACGGCGATGGCCTCTTGCACATCACTGAATAGCTCTTTGAAGTCCACGATGTAGCCGTAGTCTTTGTCGTCCCCATCCAGCCGGTTTGTCCGGCAGATCGCCTGGAAGAGGTTGTGGTCGTGCAGCTCGTTATCGAGATAGATGTAACTGCAGGAAGGCGCATCGAAACCGGTCAACAGCTTGCTGACCACGATCAATAGCTTGCAGTTGGCGGGTTCCTCGATGAACCGGCGCTTTATCTCATCTTCGTACTGCTTGGTCGTCTGGCCTGTAGTCAGCACGTGCTGGGTGTAGGTGTCGAACTTGTAGCGCTCGTCGCTGTTGGCGGGCTCGCGTGAGATGGCGTTGTGGTTCGGCTCATACGAGGTGATGATACCGCAGTACTGGCCGAACGATGTGTTCTGAAGCAGCCGGGAGTAGTGGCATGCGTCGTAAATCGATGCCGCTACTAGGATGGCCGTGCCGCGATCATTGTTCAGTCGCGGCTTGAGGCTGAAGTCTTCGATGATGTTGGCGACGATTCGCTGTTTTCGCTCGCCGGCGCTCATCAGCTCCTCCATCGTCGCCCAGCGTTTCCGCAGCACCGCCTTCTGAAAGTTATTCAGGTTCCTGGTCTTCTGATCGAACCAGGCGTCGATGGCCCTCTGCGACGTCAGACGCTGAGGTACATCGCGGGCCTCGTACTTGAGGTCCAAAACCACCTTGTCGGCTACGGCCTGGTGGAACTTGTAGGTGTGGATGTAAGTGCCGAAGACATCCCTGGTCTTGAGACGCTTCTCATGCTTTTTGAGCAACGGCGTGCCGGTGAAACCGATGAAGATCGCATCCTCCATCCATCGCTTCATCTGCTTGTTCATGTCGCCGCCCTGGGTGCGATGGCACTCATCTACGAAGACGTAGAAACGCCCGTGGATTGGCGGGGGAGCGCCCTTGAGGTCGGCGGGGTCAAATTTGTGAATCAGCGCGCACAGCAGCCTGGGCGTCGTCGCTCCCAGCTTCTGGACGAACTGCGCCCGGGAGGTAATGCGTGGCGACGGGGCGTCTTCTCCGATTACACCCGCATTGCGCATCACGCCCACGATCTGCTTGTCCAGCTCGTCGCGGTCGGTGATGACCAGGATGCGGGCGTCGGGGTCGTACTCCATCAGCCACTTGGCGATCAGCACCATCAGGATGCTCTTGCCGCTGCCCTGGGTGTGCCAGATCACGCCGCCTTCGCGCTTGCTCACTCGCTCCTGGGCAGCCTTGACCCCGAAGACCTGGTGCGGACGGGGCACCTTTTTCTGGCCCGCATCGAAGATGATGAAGTTGCGAATCAGGTCGAGCAGG
>SDBV01005257.1_pt1 | contig 18325 bp, 25 predicted proteins | sample 2277081 | NCBI WGS metagenome assembly SDBV01 (sample SAMN10402039, study PRJNA504765) | marine sediment metagenome | isolation source: marine sediment core GS10_PC15, 223 cmbsf | place: Arctic Ocean: Southern Knipovich Ridge | collected 2010 | reverse complement strand
CATATGTTGGGATTGACCAGGACGGGATTGGTTGTGCAGTTGTGGTAGACCGCGAGTGCAACGATACCGCCGATGCCGTCGCTGGGTTCATCCGTGATGGACTGAAAGTAGAGAGAACGACTGCCGAAGCCGCGCGGAAAAACTTGTTCCAGCCGTGGCCATGGCCAGCATGACGCCCCGCTACCTCACGGTGGCCAGCACAGGAGCGCGCGATGAGTGACTGTGAAACCTGCCCGGTCGAGCCGGATTGCCAGTATCCCTACAAGCCCTGTGACTGCGTGCATCAGCGGAAGTTCTGGACAGCCGAGCGGCGCTGGAAATACGACCATGCGGCAGCGTCCCCCATCCCCCCAGTCGAGGGCCAGAACGGGGTGTGGAGGTCGAGGGAGAAGGCTGCGGATGATACCGAGCGGCTGCGGGAGGCCATCATCGAGTGCATTGGCATGATCGACAACTGCGCGGGCGTTCCGAAAGAGCCCGACAGCCTCGTGCAGATGGTGCGAGAACGGCTGGGCCGGGAAATCTCCGAATCTTCGCCAACCCCGGAAACCGGGCTATCGTTATCTGACGCTCTGCCTGAATGCATGTTTCGATTTTGCCCAACTGTTGACAAGTGCAAAGCCAATGGATGTCCCATGCCCTGGCCAAAGGTCTACGAATCTAAGACAGAAGACGATTGATGTGGAAACCCATGGAATCTGCCCCCGAAAGCCGAGGAAATAGGTCATGATTAAGACAGTGCTCTCCTGGCTACATCTACGCCAGGACGCCCTGACTGAGGCAAGAAAAGCTCTTGATAGCGCTCGCCAGATTATGGCCGCGCAACAAGTCACCATCGAGACACAGCGCGAATTGAATGAGCATTTAATCCACATAAACAACGAGTTAATCAAAGATAGTCGCGAAGCAGTTGGCGTTGCGGGATGAAATAGTCCGGCCTGTGATAGCCGAGGGCGAGCGCCGTGGTTGGCGGAAATAGGAGGCTGGGGAGTCCACTATGAGCTGGTATTGCCACGATTGCGCCAAAGAGGCTTACGAGCGCTGCTGCAAGATTTGCGGCCAGACCAGGGGTGAGCAACGCCGGAAGGTTACAGCGCACGACCAGAAAGCATTCCAAGTTCGGGGCAAGGAGACAGTGCTGCCGTCAACTTCGGACGAAATGCGTGCAATGGAAGATCGAGAGCGTGGTCGCAAGCGCGCCGAGCACACCGACTGAGGGTAAACAAACGAGGGTATGAGTCTATGAGCGATCTAATCATCAATTGGCGGATTTGGTGCATCCACTTTCAAGTTCACGATGCGGCGCATCTGATCTTTCTGGTGAAGTTCTGGCAAATCCGCGTCCTCTGGTTCGAGATTTCATTCAACCGTTATTGGGTGGCGCGACTTCCCATAGCGGCTGTTCACTAACGAGCAATTTATTGTCAATTTTTGACGAGAAATTGTAACCCTACACCTCCGCGCCGCGCAATTTGGCCTCGTACTCGCCGATCCGGTGATCCAGCGTGCCGATCACCAGGCTGGATGGCAGAATGATATCGTCGTACCAGCGCCATTTGCGCTCCGTCACCTGACCGTCGCGGGCCAGCTTCCTGAAAACTCCCCCATGCCGGTAGCCCATCCAGGGCCGGGCGTGCTTGGGCGCGATGTCGCGACCGTGGACGAGGCGAATCAAAAGGTGACGGGAATGCACCCGCATGAACTCCCCGTTGCCCACCTTGGGCGCTCCGAAGGTCATGGTCATATCCGGGTGTGGGGCAAGCGTCCTGGCAAGGGTCGCCATGGAGCCGCCCAGCGAATGCCCGGTGTAGATAAGCGGGTGCTTGGCCCCAATGACCGCCTGGGCCAGATCGTCCGCGATGGCGTCAACCGCTTCCTTGTAGCCGCGATGCACCCTACCGCCTTGGCCCAGCCTCCAGGGCACGGGCCTCACCTTGGCGTTGCGAAGGATGTCCGTCATGGAGAAACCGGATGTTACCTGCGTGCCCCGGAACGCCACGACCGTATGGGCGTCTTCCTCGATCACATAGGCCTGGGAGTCGTCCCGATCGAGGAGCGTCACTGTGGCCCCTGGCAGGGCCGCCTGGACGGTATCCAGGTCCTCGTAAGCCAGGGCGCTGTAGCGCGCCAGGGTGAGGGCCGAGGGGGTCATAGTACCAGCCTGATCCCGATCCGTCCCAGCGCACCCATGGTGTCGGTCAGCATCGGGCCGCACTCCAACCTGAACTGATCCGAGATCTTGAACTCAACCACCTGGCGGCGCAGGGTGCGGCCCCGCTGGTAGATCGACAGCATCCCTGCCATCTTGCCCGTCGCCGTTGCCTCGCCAGGCGCGTTTGCAACGGCGAATTCCTCCAGGTAAGTCCAGCATTTCATGGCCAGGGTGTCATTGGTCTGCTGGGCGAGAAGATTCGCCTGCTGAACGTCCTCAAGGAAAAGCTCGTTGAACTCGGCGTCGGTCTGGATGCCGTGGCTGATGGCGCCGACGCCTTGCGCACAACCGCCCAGCAGCAGGGCAAGGGCGATGGTGGCCACGACCCTGGTCAGACCGGCCCAACCTTTAATCGCCATCGTCATTCACGGGCCATACCCCCTCCGAGCCGGGATCGCCAAAGGGGCCAGTTCCACCGCCACCGCCAGTCAGACCACCCCAGCCTTCAATCGTTCCAGTCTTGGTAAACATGGCTCTCTCCTATCCATGAAAGTTGGACTGCGTTTCGATATGCCGCGCCTCGTGCCGCACAACGCCAGTCAGGCTACGAGCCCGAACGTAAATCCTATCGCCAAACCACCCTCCCCACGTGGCTAGGCCGTCCGTGGTCTGGATGTCCTTGCCATGTTGGCGCGCCAGGGCGTCGAATTCGTCGTCGGGCAACCAAGTGAGTTGGGCCTTGCCGCGAACCGGCTCCCAATCGTCGAACTCAAGCGGCTTGGGCAGGCTGGGCTCCAGCCCAATCACAGGCCGGTCCAGCGCCATCACGGCTCCGGCGCGCAACGTATCCTGACCGTAAGGCTGGGCGTCGTTCTCATGCCGGATAATCGCGGCGGCGAGTCGCATCAGGGTCGCGGGGTCCTCGGGGTCGATCACCTGGCCCCTTTCAACGTCCAGCGCGAGGCGCACCTGCGCCGCGTAGGCGTCGGTATCGTTCTCAACCGGCGGAGCCCAGCGGTCGACGATCTCCTGCACGGTATCGATCGCGCTGCCGTCCGCGGCTCGGCGGTGCCGGTGGTAGGTGAGGAGGATTTTGCACAGCGCCCGGATGCCATGCCGGGCCGTGTCGAAAGTGGTGAAGCGCGGATTGGGATGCTGTTCCAGGCCCAACTCGCCCACCCAGGGATCGCGCTTAAAGGCCCGTGGGTTGAAGTCGAGGTTTCCGGGATTTCTGTTCCGGACTCCGCGCGCGGTCACGACGGCCCGCTCAATCGTTCCCAGAATGCGGCTAGTAATGCTCCCCCACCACCAAGAGAGCCAATGGCGGCGCACAGCCAGAGGAAGACCTTTTTCCCGCCGCGCACCTCGGCAATAAATTCCTCCACGGCGCGTAGCCGCGTTTCTTCGTCTTCGTTCATGCCCTGCCCTCAGAATGTGAATTTATCGTCGTTTCTGATCGTCAGTTTTATTTCGAGTTTTGCGCCAACGGACTCGGCCCACTTCCGTAGATTGGCCAACGACAGTGGAAAGGCGACGCCGTTCTCCCAATTCCAGATCGCAACCCGCGACACGCCCACGCGGTAGGCCAAATCTTTTGGTTGTATGCCGGCCTCGTGACGCAATCGTGTCAGCGCCTTGCATAAACCATCTTCAATGGCACGGTTATGGTGGTCTGCCACTTTACGTCCCCGGCCCTTCGGATTCCCGGTGCTCCAGCACCCGCCACCCTTCCCCCACAGCCACCAGACAGCTCGTGCCGCCCGGCATCGAGACGATGATAGTCCAGGTCAAGCCGTCACTGGAGGTCAGGACCTCGATCAGGCCGCCCTTGTTGGTGACGCCGACGGCGACCGGGGCCTCGCCGTACTTCTTGGCCAGGTGTCCGAGCACCCTATCGCGGGTGTCACAAGCCCGGGATGTTGACTGGGCCAGCGCGGGCGCGGCGCAGGCGGTCAGGAGAAGGGCTCCCGCGAGGGCCGTCAGGGAAAAGGGGTTTTCATTTCCTTAGTTCCACTAATTTGCTATCGGTACAATGAACTCAAAACCAGTCCGATTCTTGTCATCTATAGCAATACGCGCCCCAGCTTCAACACCAAGCAATCGCCGCATATGTCGGAGAAGTGTCCGCATCTCAGGCAAATCTTTTGGGGCACGGCTGAGTATAGTGCGCTCCCAGCGAGAATCGACAACGGCCCGTGCCAAAAGCTCCTCAGGCGGAATTGCCGTAAACAAACGGTCGAATGTTTGAGATGCCGCTCTGGAGACAATGCCCGGTGTCTGTACTGTCCCACCACCAGTTACCCCAGCAAGCCCCCGCCCAACTTGAGCCCCCCCGATGCGAGCCGCAATACGTGCCGTACTGGTTAGGACAGTGCGCGCAATACTTCGCTGCTTGGTTGAAATATCAGTTGCCGCTGCTGCAATGCGTGCAAGTCGGCGCTGGTCTCCCGGTGACAGCGTTTCTAACAGCAACCGCTCTATCTTGGGCTGTTTGAGAATACGCGCAAATCCCCCGGCATCGCCACCGCCGCGTTTCCATAATTCTTCGATTACCGCCGCGCGTAATCCCTCCAGCGCCGATGGGTCTCCTTTGACCGTCGCTACCAAGCGTCTGGCATCGCCGGCGGGATCGCGCGAGGAGATCAACTGCGAAGCGGCAACTTGCGGGTCGGCATCTGTAAATCGTGCCAATGCACCTGTTTCAATTTCCCGTCTCTGCGTCAAAGTGCGCCGGAGCAGATCATTGGCTTCGACTAGCTCTTTGCCCACTTCCGAAAACTCGCGCAAGGCCCGACGCTGGCGTTGCACTGATACAGGCTTACGGCCCACTGCCGCTCTTTGTCCAAAATCCGCTCTCAAAGCGTTTTCAGCTTCAGCTATTAGCTCGCGGCGGCCAAACTCAGGTTGCTCACCCAATGCTCGTATGGCTTTCGGTCCTTCGGGATCGCGCAACAGCCGTTCCATCGTAACGCGCGCGGAGACTTTTTCACCACCTTCTGGAGTCATTCGAAGAACACGCCCGATAGGACCCCGCGTAAAAGTGTCATTGTATCGCTTAGAAAATGCACGGGCGGCATTAAACGCCTTGCTGTCTACATTTGATGCGTCGATGTCGAGCCGGATCGCTTCGGCTATCTCGCTGGCAATGCGGGCTTTGTTGCGCTTCCCTCGACTTCTTGCTGTGCGCGCGGTCTCCAGCAAATTGCTGCGAAGGCCCTGCATCTCACGCGCACTTATTTTTTTGACAATCACCCCTGTTTTACCAACGCGTCGTTTTTTGAGTAGAATCTTCCGTGCGATATTCGGGATATCGGCTCGTTGTGCCTGGGGCGTGTTCTTAACGAGGCTATCCATAAGTGACGCAGAATTGTCGAAATCTATTTTGGTACGTTCAGGAACACCTCTCCATAGGTCTCCCTGCATCTTTCTGGCTGTCTCAAAGGCGGCGTTGATTTCTTGCCTGCCTGCCTCCGACACATCATCCGGGTCGAGCCGAGCGAAACGGTTAATAGTTTTGTCAATCAGACGATCCAGCGTTTCCATCCGGCGCGTAAACCGTTCACCAATAAGACTGCGCGCTGCCCCCGGGTCCCCTTCGGGCCTGATCGGCGGTATATCTTTTGATGGCAATCCTGGAGTCCGGCGGGGTCTACCTGCGATAAGCCCCCCGGCCACCCCACCTCCAACCACTCCGCCTGCAAGAGCAGCAATAGGCTTAAACGGTTCAGGCGCCCTTTCAGCGGCGGCCTCCGCTCCGGCAACGCCTCCAACCTCTGCCGCAACGGCTACGCCCGGTCGGGATACGATCCCCCTTGTGAGTTCCGCACCAGCGCGTGTGATAGCACCGGCTTCTGCTCCAGCCTTAGCAAGAGTTGGGGCAGCCCCGGCACCGCCGAACAAAAGCAATGTGCCTTGGAAAAAGCCACGTCCTACATTATCTGCGAAAGAATCGACTTTGGCCGCGTCAATGCCAACTGTATTGAAAGCATCGCGGACGGCACCCACTGCATCACCGGGCTTGTCGAGAATCTGTGTGCCAGCAAGTCTCAACGCTTGGTCAACAAGCTCTACAGGGGCACCGACTAACGACGCCAATTCAGCGTTAAACCCCCTAAGAAAACGACGCGCTGGAGCGGGAACTAACGCCCGCACCTCTTCTTGGCGTCTTTGAGTCCCGGATGTCTTGGTCAATGCTGCACCAGTGGGCAGCCGGGACTCGGTAACTCTTGCGCCGGTGGGGAGAGCTTGGGCCACCATTTACTCCTTTGTCAAGTCCTGACCTGTTGGTGCCCAAATGAAACGAGTGCCTGCTGGCAAAGCATCAACTTCGGCCTGAGTATTAAGGCGACGTAATGTGTCGGGTGTTTCCTTTTTGGGGAGAACCGGGCTAGGTGTAATTTCAACGCTCGGCGGGTTTCTACCAAGCAAGCTTGCCGCCCGGGTCTGGAACCCCTCGGCGGTGCGCACCTTTAGGTCTTGCAGGATTTGTATTGTGGCTGCCGGGTCTTGTCCACTGATCTGAACTATGGCTCGCTCAACATCCTGTTGTGCCATACGCCCGCCCCGGCGCCGCTGGGCAAGAGCCAAAGCATAGGCCGCACCAAGAGTTGCGGATTTAAGGCGCTGGCTTTCGACACCGATTTCCCTAAACGCCGACTCGTAGTTTTCCGTGACAAGAAGTTCAGGATCGAATTCGGTTCCGGTCAATTGCGCGATAAGCGGCAACTGCGCGATAAGTGAATTGCCTACACGCGCAATAAAGCCGGCGGTGCCAACAGCCGCAGGGGTTTTCGCTATAATCCCCTGGAGTTCGGTAAATGTGCTGTCAAGCTGAGTAACATCCCCGCGACTCTCCAAAAGACCTTCCAGTGTCTCATCGCGCAAATCAATGTTGATACCCGCCTGTCGCGCTTGATCTGTTGTCATCGCGCTCGGCAGATCAGGAAGCAGAATGCGAATTGCTCCGGGGATTTCCTCGATTTGCTTAGTCCGTTGTATGCCGCCCTTGACCAACTCACCCGATCCAAGGCGGTCAAGCAGATCATCCAGTTCGGCCTTACTTCGGATAGGAACCGTAATTTGACTTCCCGTCGCGCTCTCTATGGCGTTGTAAGTGCCAGGCGAGACCACTTCGTCAGTATCAATATCGATAACAGCGCCGCCGAGGCCGGTTCGCAGGTTAGGCTTGCCGGGTTTTGCCGCAGCTACCGCCGCTGCTTTCTCCCCCGCCAAAGACACCTCGCCAGGAGCCAGCGCTTCTTGCTCTGCTACCCTGGTCTGCATCTCGAATTGGAAATCGTTAAACTTTTCGGCAATCTCGAATTGTGTTTTGAGTGGCTGATTTTCAAACCCCGGTGTCTGAGCGACAAAAGACTGAAACAGCGGGTTATCGAGAGCGCCCTCGATTGTTCCCTTCATATTTTCAATCTTGCCCTCGGCGTGGGCGCGCAGGGATTCTTCCAGATCAAAGTCCGGGGCCGCGTTGGTAATGAGCTTGATTGTGGGTTCAAGCTGTTCGGGAGAAGACGCATCAATCATGTCGAAAGCAGTCTTGAGGGCGTTCAGCCTGGCTTGGGTAAGTTGGATGCGTGCGCCTATCTGCTGCGCTGCCTGGGCATTTCGCTTCGCCAGCGGGCTTTCTGTGCCCCTAAACCCGGCCGAGAATTCCTGGAGAATGCCCCCAATCGCACCCAAGGGGTTGTCCTCGAAACTCGGGATTCCAGGTGCTTGCTGTTTAGCCGCCGGCACTTGCTGCTTGGCGGCGGACGCGGTATCGGTCTCTCGGATACCCCGCTGGCGCACGTCTGAGGCTGAGCCGATCTGTGTGCGCTCAACGCCAACCACAGGAGCACCCGCAGAACCGTTGGCTCCCAAGCCAGGTATGTTATGCGGCATCTTTCAGTCCAAGCGAGTTGTTATCATTTAAACCCAAGGATTCCAGGCGATTGATCTTTTTATCGAGGGACTTAACCGAGGCCATCAAAACACCCGTGGTGTCCATGAGATTGAGCGTCTTGCCGTCCCCAAGGCCGAAAGTCTCATGGAAATCCTCCGCATAGGTTCCGACATGTGGCTCCGTGGTAAGGCCCAATTCCGGCTTGTAGCGCCACGCTTCTACGGGAAGGCTCGCGACCTTCTCAAGAACCTCATCTTCGTCGATGGGCGTTTTGTCGGTTTTGAAGTGCTTCGAGGAAAACCCCGTCAAGACCGCCCCTATCCCGCCGGCAAGTTTAGCAGCGGTCCCGAGCGGATCGCTCGCACTCGTCGTGCTACCCCGTTGGAAACCCGGAAACGGAACACTGACACCCGTTGCCAGGCCCAAACCCAGACCGCCCACGTTGCTCTGAAGGTTCAGCCTATTGGTAAAGGCGGCCTGACGCAACTGATCCTGGAACTGCGATGTAGCCGAAGCCAGTTGTTGCTGGCCAAAGGCAGACGATTGCAAAAGCTGGCTCTGTGCCAACGGGAGGTTGAGCCGCGCGGTCGCTTCGGCGCCACGGACGCCCGCCGCCAATTGACCGCCCTGACGGGTAGCCTCAGCGGCCACACGAGCCCCCCTGTCGAGGATTGGGGTGTCACCCGGCCTCAGACCCAGAGATGGTGCCAGCTCCTCTCTCAGCGCCGTCAGCCCCTCGGTACGGAAGCGTTCTATGTCAACCCCGGCCCTCTCAAGGGCCGCATCACCAGCTTGCTGGATCAACTCGATCTGCTCTGGCGTGGCGGCGCCGCCGCGGCGGATGTCATCTAGGGCTAATTGAAGCAACTCCTCCTGGATGGGGAACAACTTCTCGCTCCGCTCTCGCGCAAGTTGAGCATCGGCAGTCTGCTGCTCCAGCAAAGGCCCAATATCAGCGGCAAACTCCTGCTGCAAGGTAGATTGACGGCGGAGCTCGTCAAGCTGGAACGTGGCCAGTTCAAGCTGCTTGCCCTGGAGGGCTCTTTCCTCCGCAGACGGCTCGGAGGGTGATACGGTGGTCTTGCTGGTCATGTCATCTCCAAATCATAGGCACTTTGCTAGCACGTTCCCGGAAGAGGTTACCACGGCGCCGCGCTTTTTCAGAATCTTTTTGTAGGCTTTTTCCTCGAAGGGCACGGAAAACATCACAATCTGCGCTCCGAAGCGCTTCAGTGCCGTCATACCGGCGGACGCGAGCCGTTTTACCACCCTGGCGCGGGTCAGTTGGGTCAGATCGGGGTCCAGAACCAGCATTTCCAGCCAGCCTATCGGCTTGGCAAGAATGACTTGTAAGGCCCCGACAATCCTTTCATCTTCTGCCACGAGCCAGAACGGGTGTACTTCGGACCAGTCTAAATCTATGGCAAAGCCCGTTTGTCTGGCAAGTTCACCTATGCGTGAACCGTCTTCGTTTTGGGCGAGACGAACTTTCATACTACGGAAGCTTGGCGCGCGCCAGCGCGACCAGCGCATCCTCGGTCAGTGTGTCGTTGCCCGTAGCAATACGGCCCAGCGCGAGAAACGCCTTGCTCCTCCGGATCGCCCGTTCAGCAAGGTCGGCATCCGGCGGCGGCGTCACAACTGGCGGAGGCGGCGGAGCCGTGAATACCACCCCGTCGTAGGACCATCCGACCTCCGGCGCTGGAGTGGTGCCGGATATATCAACCCATACGAGGTCTTTGTGAACATCAAAAATAACCTTTTCAATCTGGACAATTTTCCCCTGGAAAGTAAGTGCAAACATTATGAATACTCCCAGACTATCACAATGCCAGCGGCTCCCGCACCACCAGCGCGCGATGTGGTGACAATTCTGTTCCCCCCACTACCGCCACCGCCATATAAAGCCCCTGCATTTCCTGCATTATTTCCGTTCGCATCGGTTGCACCTCCACCCTTACCGCCGCCGGACGATCCACCGCGGCCATCTTTACCAGTGGTTGGGATGCCGCCTGTACCACCAACTTGCCCTGGAATATTAATATCCCCGCCGCTGCCCGCACCGCCTGCGCCGCCACCAGACGACGCGGCACCTCCCACACCGCCTGTGGCCGACAAAAGAGAGCCTAAAGAACTTGTGCCACCCGTGCCGCCGGTGCCCGTAGCTGTGCCCGCAGCCCCGGCGGCACCCACCGTTACGGTTTCACTCGCCGTACCGCTTACGTCAATGAATTCTTCTGAATATCCACCACCGCCGCCGCCCCCTCCAACGCGATCATCCGATGCGCTTGAACCTCCGCCGCCACCGCCGCCGGCCACGACCACGGCGCGAACCCTGGAAATTCCTGTGGGTTTTGTCCATGTGCCGTCTCCAGTGAACACCTGAACCGAAGCTACAAAGGCTTGCTTGACGCGCTGTGCGGTCCAAACTCGCTCGGTTGTCGCGGTGCCAGCCTCGGCCTCAGCCTGAGATGGAACCGCGAGTTTGGCCTGAAACCGTTTGATACTGCCTAGGCTACGTCTAGACATCAGGTGATCCCCCTGAAAGTCGGCATTCTAATTCAAAAAGACTGGTCATGTTACCCGGTTCACAAATCCGGCTATAGAAACCACATTCGTCGTCGCGCAAAACGCGGTGCAGACCACGCTGCCGGTCAATATAAGACCCGGAACGATGGCATAGAGTCCGTCTTCTGCGGGAACAGTGAATTCGATCAAATCATCTGGGGACGATACACCGCCGAACTCAATCGTCAACTTTCTGTCGGTCGAGTCGCTGTTAACTGCCCACAGATAAATCTCATCAAGAGCCGTGGCGTGGGCCGCATGAATCGTTGTCCCCAGCGTTGACGTAGCAGCAACCTTTATCATCCGACCGTTGGTCGATCCGCTTAGTTTAAGCTTGGTAATCTGTGCCATGGCTTAATCTCCAAATACCTGAAAGGCCAGTAGGATATCGGCCTGACCCTGAAAGCCCTCGGTGCCCACGCTGGTTCGGTCCGAGCCTCCGATCTTGAAGTCGATCCGATCATCCGTATCCGCTGTGATCGAAGTATCGGCGTCGGCGTCCAGAATCAACTCCTGACCATTCAAATCCTTTGCCTTAGTGGCGGGCCAGCCGAGGTCCTCACCGTTGGATAAAATGTTGTCGAATTCCGCGTTCAAATCCGAAGCGGTCAAAGTTTCTACGATCCAGGTCTTAATCCGTGAAACACTCATGGTCTAATTCTCCGTGCTGACACTTCCGGCGGTAATGCCTGCCGTAAATGAATGAATCTCAACATCCTCATTATTCGCGCTTTGTATCACTTGATACTGAATAGACCGGAACTCTCCGCCCTCCTCCAATTCAAGGAAACGGTCGATAAACTGCCCGCCTCCAAGACTGTCCGTATCCAGCGTAAAACTGTCCAACAAGGAGCCGCCACCCTGCGTCACAGTCTGAGTCTGTTGAGCGTTGTTATCCCGCGCCCACCTAAAGGTAATATCAGTATCCCCCTTGGGTTGAAGCCCAACCGTAGCCACGGATATGGTTTTCATGGTGATCGGCGAACCGTAAGACATGACCGGCGTTGTCCATTTGTAGTTTATCCCTGTGCCATCATTGGTTCGCGTAGCCTGTCCCCACTTTCTCACATGACCGTCATTCCCGCCGAGCATGATTATCCGCCTGTCATTATTAGTCTGATCGATCACCGAGGCTATGCAACCCGCAGCAAGCCCCGAAAGAAACGACCACCTGACAGGATTGAAACGAAAATCCATCGCCAGAACAGCATTGTTATTGGTCGAGGAATCTATGGGCAGGGTGATAACCACCAGTCCACGAATATCGTCCACCGCCGCCCAGGCATGCTTGAGACGGGAGATATTTAGCCTTTGATTCATGAAGCCGACGTTAATCGGGCGAGACAAGGCACTTTCCAGAAAGTCCCCGAATTTCTCCGTTGCTCCGAGAGACCGAACGCTGCCATCCGACCACATAAACCCTAGATCGTCGGCAAAGCGGAACAGTGAATTCTGTCCAACTGCCCCCACACCAGTCGCAAAAGTGGCGCGAGCAAAAGGATCGGACCCCGTGGGGGCCGAACCTGTAATGCGGTGGATTGAACCCTTGTATGGCCCCTTGAAAACCCACAACTCATTCCTGTGCGAAGCAATGGCTGTTATCCGGTCCCCATCCGCCGGATCGATATCTATCTTCCCCGATCCCGCGCCGGCCCAATCAGCGGGAGAGAGTAGGGCCGAATAATGCAGCCGCGACGAATTGGCTTCCACGCCCGCCGCCCAGGAACGGTTCTTGTGTGTTTCCGAAAAAGCAAAGTTGGGCGGACTGCCAGCAAGGTTCTGTGCCGTCGTACCGTCCCAGCTTTTGGGCACGTCCGACACATGATCGGTGGCCATGATGAGCAGGTCTTCAAGGACCGAATAGTTGGCCACAGCACCACTTTGAAGCCCTGTGAACAGGTTGGTAAATGTCCCATCTGCATCGTCGCGCTTGATTGTCGTACCGACATGGACGATCCGGTGTTGTGTGGAACCCGACCCCGTGCCTGTATCCCAATAGTCGAACAACCCCTTGACCACCGCACCCGATTCCATCTGTGAGGAATTAAGTTTCGCTGTGCCGGGCATCTTGTGCGGCCCACCGTCGAATTCAAAAAGCAGATTCTCAGCATCGACCAGAAACGGGATGAGAATCTGGCCTGTCTGATCCACCACCAAATCGGCGTTCGGTCCGAGGTCAGTCGTAAACCCGCCCCCAAAAATATGCCGGATATATTGCGTCTTGGTTGCCATCACCTAATCTCGTCGAATCTACTTCCAACCACATACCGGCCGGCGTGCCGTCCCCTATAGGGGCGCTTGGCATTCGACACATACGGCCCGCGTATGGGCTGGAATCTCGGACGCGACCGGCCGATTTCCTGATCGCCCGATATCCGCAGCATGATATCGGTGTATTCTGCCTTGGCTTCCTGAGAGCGGTCATCGTCGCGCTTGTCACGGAACCAATTATATAAAGCATGGAAGACAATCGCATGACGATATTGCAGCGGAATAATAGGTTCGTCCGCATCGGCAGACATATTAGCCTGTGCCACTCCGGCTGAACTCACCGCCAACTTGTTGGTGATGAACGGATATCTGAACAGATAAGCCTGATCCGGTGGCTTCCAGAACTTGACTTTTCTGACCGGCGTGGTATCGCCCGAAAAGGCCCGATCCACAATGGTTGCCACCATGGGCTTGCCGGTGGTCTTATTCCTCGGATAACGCAGACGAAATTCGTTCCTGCCGATCAAGTCGATCTCATCGTTGATATCGAAGCTGTTGAAACTCACCGGCCGCAAGAAGTCCGAATCGAGCGCGTATTCGTCTTCGAAATAGACGTAAGAAACCGCGCTGGCGTCCGACTGAGTATACGTAGCGGTCAGCACCGCCGCAGTGTCACCGGAGACGGAAGCTATCTCGTAAACCTCCACCCCGCCGCCGATCACGATCCTGCCTCCGGCGCGCATGTTCTTCACCGAAAAGGCGTTGGCAGTGTCCCAGAGCGTGCTTGCGCCGGTCAAAGTGGTGGAACCCTGATCCACCGAGAGAGTCCCCGTGATATATTGGGGCTGTGTGACCAACTCTCCGACACGTTCGGCCCAGGTGAAACCTTCTTGAAACCCTATGTGCATGTCTTGCAAGGCAATATTGATGTACCGCTTGGCCTGATTTTCGCTCGCGGCCACGCCCGTCTGGATTCTCACGCGGTTGCTGAGGTCGGTGTATAAATCAACGAACGAGGTGACTTGGCTGGTGCTGCTCATACCTGATGCTCCGCTCCGAAAACGGTAAACGTGAAGGCGCTGGCACTGTCCGTTCTCACCGCAAGGTTCCCCGCACTGTCAGTCATCCACCAATCGCCTTCGATCTCGACTGTTGTGTCGGTAGGCGTCACTATATCCCAGAACAGCGCCGTAGTCTCGTCATAAGTTGTGCCGTCATGATCGAGGAAAATGCGGAACTTCTGGGTAGTCGCGGCCGTATTACAGACGACGATCTTTGTGATCTGCGCCTGTGTCGTGCTCGGCGGCGAATAGATGCTGACCGCTGTCGTATTTCCAGGTCTCAACTGCCCAAGTGTTGTCCCGATTAACGTCATCAAATTAACTCACGCCATGTCAGTGAACCCTCTACGTCCATCGCCGAAACACCTCCGACAGGACGGACACAAAGCACAATCGTATCCAGCGTCGTGCCATCAATCGCAACCCCCAAGGTCAGCGCGCTGCCCACTGCCTCACCTATACTCCCGCCACCCTTCTGAGCGGATTCGATATACCCCCCAGCAACTTCAACACCGTTCGTCACCGTGTTCGCAGTGGCCCCCAGGGCCGTCTGAACCGAACTGTTCGCTAAATTGCTATAGGTGAAAGTGTCTGCCACGGTGGGGTTGAAAAGAACCACCCATTCAGCAAATTCAGTAGCCGTATGGATTTGCAGCGCGGCCCGGATCATGCGGACAGTCGTACCCACATGCGTTGACTTCAACCGTACCCCGACAACAGCGAAAAGTAAGTCTTGTGTATCTGTTGTTACCGCCGCACCAGCCGTTGACTTATATCTTAATATGCCGAGATCGTCCGTTCCACCTTCCGAAACAACCGCCGAACAAATGCAGCGCATCGAGCAGACGCCGGAATCAGTCGTCGTGATAATCTGATACCGAAGTGGAAGATTGGGCGTACTGGACCATGGAATTGTCGCTGTGTTGGCTACGTTGACTTCATGAACGTAAACGATAACGCCGCCGATTTCGAAACCAAACCGAACACGCCCCGCGGAAAGCCACTGAAAATCGATAACGAAAATCTGCGCTTTTGTACTGTCAAGAGTGACCCCTGACGGGTTTCCCGCGTCGTTCCCACCGTCCATGGTGTCGAGATTCCAGCTTGCTTGGGCAACCGTGGTGTCAACTGTTGATCCTGAATCGTGGGTACGCACCGTGACGCCCACCACCCCGGCGTCTGATTCAAAGAATGCCCCGTTATTATTGTCAAAAGGCCCTATACGCCTTTCGCATCCCGTCTTGGTCCCGCTCGCAAGTTCAAGAATGCCCGTCATCAATATCAGCTGGCTCTTGCCAGGCTGATAATTGAACCTGCGAAAGGTCTGCCGCGTCCGCTTTCCCGCCGTTGTATTGTTGCTGGTGAAATCGATATAAGGTTTGTCAGCCGTTGGCGTGGTCGTCGCCATCGTGCCGCTTTCAAGCTGCTCATCCCAAAACAGTGGGGCATTGTCTAACCCCGTCAATTTCGAGTCGAAGAGGGTTTGAGGGCTTGAGACTCTCCAGCGGCCAAAGGCATCGACACTGGGGCCGTCGGAGGCCTCAATTTGGATTTTTTCCTGACTCACCTTTGGCGTGAACACAGCCATCAATCACCTACCCGTGCCGAGGTTGGCTACGATGCTCACAGCCACACCCGCCTGCGGAACACTGGCTCGTCTATGGTGATGTCCAGCCATTCGGTGGCGTCGGACCACCTGAACCAGCGCATGTCGGCCCTGCTGCTCCTGGGGTGCTCGCTGGCGTCGTCAGTGAGTTCCGCGCCGTTGTTCTTGAACCACTGCTTGACCTTGGACTTGTTCAGCCGCGCATCGCTGTAGTCGCCGTCGCCTTCGTCAATCATGATACCCGCCCAGCCGCTCCAGGCGCCCGTGACACGCAGGTTGTAATGCACGTCGCTGGATAGCGTTGGCGAGTCGCCAGGCACCAGCGCCAAGCTTTCAATGAGGTCGAGGTTGACGCCGGGCAGTTCCACCCAGCCGCCATCATTCACGATCAGCTTGAAGTTGCTCGGCAGCGCGCCGTTGAAGGCGACTAGGCTGGCCGGGCGTTTGGCGCGGAGTAGGAAGTCCTGGAAGGCCATCATGTTGTCTCCGACACTAGGAAGGCGTTGGGCTTGCGGACGTTCCAGAATTTCAGTTTTCTGACATGCCCGTTTAATTGAACTGTCCCGTCTTCTCTACCGCCAATACCCAATTCCCAGGTTGCTTCATCACCCGGATCAACAGTGTTGTCGGTGACTACAGCAGCACCATCCAAAGAAACAGCCGCATCATCTTGTGCCACTGCCATTGCTACTTTGACAATGGCGTTGGCAGCAACTGGCCCGAGACCAGAGAAGGCGGCACTATTGCCTGTCGTGGTGCGGGCTGCATCCATTTCCGCGGCATCGGTATCAGTATTTAACGTAAGAACTTCATTACCCGTAGCCTGCCCACGTACACGTGTAATACCCCCCTCATACGCGGCTGAAGCGGGGATAAAAGTGCTGTACTCAGCATAGACAGTCAGAGCGAACGGATTGAGCCACGAACTATCCGTCGTGGTGTTTACGTCCTTTGCCCGTGTCACAGAGGCGGTGGTGGTGGGGATGTAGGAGGTGGGGAAGGCCCCCGCTTCAATTTGCTTTCCCCATACATAGACGCCGTTGGATGTATTACCCGCATAACTCTGTTGACTAGACCCATCCGTGTTTGTCAAAATAATGGGGAGCATACCAGTCGTGTCACTTTCGGTCGTGGCACTAAACCCAATCCGGTATAGACCATTCCCCACATTTTGAATAAATGAAGATGTAATTCCGGAACTTGCCACCACCGCCTCAGTGGAAAATCTGAATACAATATGGGGGGTTAAGGAACTCCCGCCATTTTCAATCCAACTCAACTCAACATAGTCGTTGTTTAATTTCTTAACAAAATATGTGATCGTATAAAGGGTGCTACTTGATACCGTAAGAATATCCAAATTAAGCTGGTGGGTATTCGTGTCCGCTGTCTCTAGGACACTATCCATTGTCGTGTTTCCATCCGGCGCTACCGCAGTATTGGTGGACACCGTTACACGAAGTTCATTGCTGTTGTCGGAAGCATCCTCGCTCCCTAGACCCAGATTAGTCCGCGCCTCTTCCATCAGCAGCCCAAGCCGGGCGTTGCTGTCGGCGGAGTCGTGGGCAAAGCGGGGCTGGTCGTACAGGGGCTCGTCGCCGTCGTCTGTGCCGATCCAGCGACCTAGGGGCTCACCGCTTAGCTTAGCAGGGACGTTGACGCCTACGCCGGGCAGCAGGCCCTTGACGATGCCGGGGCGAGACATGGTGACGGAGCCGGTGGCGCTACCCGCAGTGCCAATCCCCATCCGAACGTCCATTGATGTGTCGGCGGCGCCCATTGTGAAACCAACTGCGTACCAGCCCGCAACACCTCCAAGGCTATCCCAGTCAGCATCGGTTATATCAGCATCAGTGCCGCTGGTAACTCTGGCGCGCAGTATCAAATCAGATCCAGACGTAACAGCACTATTTGAAATATAGGCGAATACCGTGTAGGTTTCAGCTACTGTGACCGTTATTGTATTGCTTAAAGACTGCCCCGCACCAGTTGCCGAGAAAACCCCTTCCGAATAACCATCTATATCTGTCCAAGATATACTGCCGGTTTCAGCGGTCCAGGCCCACCCACTCGGCAAATCTCCCGTCCGCATCCCCAGGTTTGCATTCTCTAAAATCTGGTGCGGCGCATAGGCGAGATTGCCCGAGGAGTTGGACGACATCGCGTTGCTGGCGCGGGTGAAGGTGGGGACGGGGCCTTTGACAGCAACCGCCGTGATCGCCGTGCCGGAATCCAGCAGGAACTTGTAGTCGAGCGTGTGGGTGGGATCGCCTTCGAAGTTGTAGCCATACTCGCGGCTTAACGCGATATTCTGTCCGTACATCTCACAGCGCTCTCGCCAAGCCCAATCGCCGCATGCCTGCAAGACTGTGATATCGTGGGCCTAAATGACCCGGGCCTAGGTTATTGCCGTGGAAGAACACCTGTCCACGAGGATTGGTGCCCGCTAACGTGACATAACAGCCCCGTTGAAAAAACAGCGGCCCCGTGATCGAAGTCCGGTTGCTCTCGTCCAACTCGACCAGAAAGCCCTGCGCGTCGTTGGTATCTGCTCTGTCGGTATCCCACAACCGCATGATGTTGGACCCGGAACTTGTCAACAGTGCCGCGCCGTCAATCGAACCCGGCCCCACGAAAGCATGACCGCTCAAGGTAAACACAGGATCGAAAGAAAATCGATTCTTGATGGGAAAAATTTGCGCGTCGTCGAAGACAAACTCGTCGAACAGCAGCGTGCCCGTCGTGGTCGTTTCCGTGTTCTGTGTCCCCAGCGTCCCGGACCCGACGGCGGCGGCATTGGTGAGGCCGGTCAGCGACGTCAGCGTGACCCC
>SDBV01005256.1_pt1 | contig 18327 bp, 22 predicted proteins | sample 2277081 | NCBI WGS metagenome assembly SDBV01 (sample SAMN10402039, study PRJNA504765) | marine sediment metagenome | isolation source: marine sediment core GS10_PC15, 223 cmbsf | place: Arctic Ocean: Southern Knipovich Ridge | collected 2010 | reverse complement strand
ATTGCAGCTGTGATAACTATAAAAAAATAGCTAAGCTTTTTTGGCATCATAAATAAGAAAATCAATTACGAATGAAATCGTTCCATCCGCTTGAATAGCTTGAACCGCTTGAGCCGTTGAACTGTTCAAGCTATTCAAGCGGCTCAAGCGGTTGGAACCTATCCTTTAAAAAACAATGGTATGAAAAATATGGGTAAGTGTCAAGGGAAAACGGCAATTACTAATTACAAATTACTAATTACTAATTACTAATTACAAATTAACTGCTTAAACGGCTGAAACTGCTCAAGTGGAAAGAGAGAAAAACGCGGAAGCTCGGAAGTGCGGAAGTTAAATGCAAAGACCAGGCCCCGCCTAAGTGCTGACGATTACTGATAGCCAGGGTAAAGATTTGCTTAGTTAAAAATCCCCATATAACAGGATGTACAGACAACTGCTTGAATAGATAAAATATAATTAAGTAACTCCTTGAAAAAAAGGAATTCATTGTAAATGGACAGGAAAGGAGGATATCAAAAGTGTTAAAGGTCATGGATGTTTTAGATACAAAAGACAACAATATCTGGTCAATCTCCCCACGGGAAACTGCTTTTAAGGCCATTGAAATGATGGCTGATAAGGACATCGGGGCCCTGCTTGTTATTGATGAGGGAGAGCTGGTTGGTGTTTTTTCAGAACGGGATTACGCCCGCAAGGTAATCCTGAAAGGAAGATCTTCAAAAGAAGTAAAGGTTGGAGAGTTGATGACTTCCCCTGTACTCTCTATACACCCGGAAAAAAATATCGAAGAGTGCATGGCCCTTATGACAACCGCACACCATCGCCATTTGCCTGTTGTTGAGACCGGTAAGCTGATCGGTCTTGTAAGTATCGGTGATGTTGTTAATGCATTGATAACTACACAGAGGATTGAGATTCAGGATTTGAAGAACTATATCACCGGTAGTACAGTTAATAGTGAATGGTCGGCTTCCTAGGCGGGGTCAGGTCTTGAATTTTAGCATTTCTATACAAACGCTATAGATAATGGGTAATTCCGCGCCCTCACTTTTCTTTACTTGCTTTTTCCTTTCCCGCTTTCTTTTTTTGTTGTTAATTGCCTGAGATATCGGGTATATTTTGGGAGATATTCGGAAATTGCGGAATAACTTGTCAGGTTCAGGAGATATAAATGAAAGACACATTAAGACCGGGCATTGAATATACCCATAAATTTAGTATATCGAAATCAAAAACAGTTCCGGCATTATATCCCGAATCAGAAGAATTCCTTGCGATGCCTGAAGTATTCGCGACTGGTTATTTGGTTGGATTAATTGAATGGACTTGCATAAAGGCAATTAATCCTCATTTGGATTGGCCTGAAGAACAGACTGTCGGAATTCATATTGACGTTAATCATGTCGCTGCAACACCTCCCGGCTTTGAAGTAACCACAAAAGTTAAATTGATTGAGGTAAATGGCCGCAAGCTGGTGTTTGAAGTAGAAGCTCATGATGGAGTTGATTTAATTACAAGAGGAAAGCACAATCGATTCATAGTCTATAAAGAAAAGTTCGACAAAAAGATGAAAGAAAAAGAACGTAACAACATAACCTGACAATGCCTGCCCCTGTTCATGTAAAATGAGAAATGTCAGAAAAAGATCAGGCTGTTAAAAAAATAACCGTTCCTCTCAGTTTTATAATTTTTTTCTCGGTCCTTAACGGGACAATGTTCCAGGTAGCCATACCCGACATAGCTCGTGAGTATGGCCTGCTCCCTTCTGAAGTGAGCTGGGTAATGACAGGCTATATCCTGGTGTTCGCGGTCGGTGCACTCATATATGGAAAGCTTGCTGATATATATCCTGTAAAAAGACTGATTACGCTGGGACTTTTGTTAATGAATGCCGGCTCGCTTGCCGGTCTTTTTGCAGAATCGTATTCCATGCTTATCGCTGCACGCCTGCTGCAGGCAGTCGGGGGAGCTGCGATCCCTGCTCTGGCAATGATAGTTGTGACCCGGTATTTTGAATCCAGCCTCAGGGGCAAGGTTCTCGGAACGATCGCCTCTACCGTAGCGCTGGCTGCAGGATTGGGGCCGATAGCAGGGGGCTTTATCACGGGCACATTTCACTGGAGGTACCTGTTTATAACTTCGCTCGCAACGATTATTGCCATTCCCTTTTTACGCAGCATCCTGCCCGAGGAAATTAAGAAAGAGGACCGGTTCGATATGCCGGGGGCCCTGCTTATTGGCACAGGCTTATCTTCTCTTCTTGTCTTTGTTACAGAGGGCAGCTGGTGGTTTCTTCCTCCCGGGATAATAATGATAAGCTGGTTCTTCTTTCATATACGGCGCACCGGGGACCCCTTTGTTGATTTCTCCCTGTTTTTAAACCACCGTTACAGGAACACGGTAATTGCTACTTTTCTTTCGATAGGCACGGTATTCGGGATGATGTTCATGGTGCCCATAATGCTCAGGGACCTTAACAGCCTCGATGCAAGCCATATAGGTTTCACAATGTTTCCGGGCGCGATGAGTGCCGTTGTCATGGGTACAATAGGCGGAAAGATCTCAGACCGGATCGGCAGCCCATTTGTTGTCTATACAGGGGCCGGGTTTCTGATCAGCGGATTTATACTGCTTTCGACATTTGCAGGGCAGGCCCCATGGATAATTACATTGTCCCTGGTAATATGCTATGCAGGTTTTTCATTTCTGCAATCATCACTTCCGCACACGGTCTCCAATGTACTCCCAAAAGAGCAGACCGGGATCGGCATGGGGATATACAACCTTCTCTTCTTCATTTCCGGGGCATTCAACACAGCCGCAATAGGAAGGCTCCTCGATCTGAAAACAGCGGGCATCTGCTTAAATCCTTTAACTTCATCTCCTCCGGGCTGGATCTACAGCAACATTTATATAATGCTCGCCTCTGTAGTTATCATCGCCGTGCTGCTGTTTTATATGACATTCAGGGGAAAACATAAGGTTTGAACTGTCTGAACGTTTAAGCGGGTGGTGCCGCAATATCTTATAGCCGTTGAAATGACCGAATATAGATGGTCATTTAACCGACTTTGTCCTGAAAAGCTGATAGAACATCCCGCTGGAATTATATAACCACCTATTTTTAAGCGATTAGTACCCCCTCATTATGCTGGCATATTAATTGCAATATTTTTGAATAAACAAATATATTTCAGGCCTTTAATTGTTATTCCAATATTGAATTTAATGAAAGAAAGGGAGGGTGAAGATGATAACATTAGAAGATCTCAGGAAGAACATTTGGGGAGATTTAGTGATAGCGGCTATTGTAATTTCATTCATTATCTTATTAGTCATGACTATTGTGCATGTCACTTCACATTGAACAAGCGACTGTGGGGCAGCATCTTTAACTGTTACAGTGTTTCTTATGTCTGAAATAACAATTCATCTTTTTCTCCGAAATTAGTAATTTGTAATTGATTATTCACATAGTCTCTTCACAATTCTTCAGAGTACTTTACAATTCTTAACAATTTCTTCTTCTTTTCTTCAAATTTGTTGTTTATCCTGAAGACAGGATAACAAAGATATTGCCTGTGTGCATATCAGGAAGGAGGGAGGGAAAGGAAAATGACGAGTGACGAATCACGAGTGACGAATGACGAAGTGAAAAACAACTTAACCTTGGCGACCCTGAGGGTAATCAGGGCTGAAGGGAAGGGCCTTCGTAAGAGTCAGGACCACCTGAATAATTAGAGGTGAAATGAAAGGAGACAGTACAATGAAAAAACTTATGACAATAATGGTAATTATAATTTTAACGGTCAGTTTCCTGGTCGTTAGTAACACTAAAGCTGATGCAATGAACAATGAATCAGCAGCAATGTTGACGGCTGGCATTGTTCTTTTTGGCATGCCAGTCATTAATTCACTTGTAAACGGAGGAACCTATCGTGAACCTGCATATACTTATGCCGGTCCGCCTCGGGTTATTGAAAGGACAAAAGTCATTTATGTTCAGCCGAAACACAAAAAGCACCGTAGGCATTGGCGCAAGGCTTATAGACGCGGTTATCGGCAGGAATGGAAACGACAGGAATACAGAAGCGGAAGACATGATGCGCGCCGCGATCACCGCTGGGAACGCGACTATGATTACCGGTAAACTGATAAACTAAACAGCTTGAACCGTTCCAGCCGCTTGAGCCGTTTCAGCCGTTAAACTGTTCAAGCGGTTGAAACCTATCTTTATATTAAAGCCCCCATCTCCAGTAGGCTATCACGATGAGCACGCAGAAAACAATTGTCAGGTTCATATATGCTACGAAGTAAAACATTTTCTGGACAGGTGTTTTGGCCGGCTTCCTTGAGCCGTCGTATTTTCCGACTACAGGAAGGCCGTCCAGTTTCTCTTCTCCATGCGGGGCCTTTGACAGTGAGTCCGTCATGTCATTACCTGCGGCATGCTTCATGTGCAGGCCGTTTTTCCAGAGCTTCAGGCCTGCCATATCATATATCTTATCCTTATACGCTATGTAAGCCGGTGCTCCCTCATTGCCGTCAAAATGAGAGAGCGTTACAGGATCAAATATTTCCGGTATTGCAGGAATTGACTTCTTAGCGCCTTTCTTTAATCTCGGCCCTATAAAAAGAATAACAAACAGTGCTGATGAGATCATGACAAGATAAAACAATATCTTAATAGAGAGCGTTATGCCCCAGGGGCTTGAATAAAGTACATCCAGACTTCTGATTTTGGATATTGTCAGAAGCACTCCGGTAATGCCTACAATTATCATCGATACCATACCGAGTGCGACTTCACTTTTCGGAAGTCCCTTCGACGCGTATCCCGGTTTTAAGATTAAATGCACATACAGTATGGTGCCAAACCACATGAATCCGGCAATGATGTGAAATAAGCCGAAGGTAAAGCGGACACTTTTTCTCACCGGGCCAAGCACCCTGTACCCGCCTTCAGGAGGCCAGACATATCCGGAAGCCGAGAATTCCAGCCCTGTCTCGGTTATATCGCCTCCGTCCTGTTGAAGATGACAGATCAGACAACCCTGTTTTGTGTCTTCAGCGTAGTCGGGGGTGGCCGGTAAGGAAACAGGCAGTAATACGCTGAGAAGTAAAGAGATAAATATGAGTTTATCTTTGAGGTCGGGTCTATTCATTTTACAAATTATATTGCTTTATTTGTCCCCCTTTAATCAATTAACAATTATCAATTCATCCTTCGCAGTGCTACGGAGAATGGATTATCAATTAGAAAACTGCTCGGAAGCGCGGATGTGAAAAAACAGGAAGCGCACCTTTATTGAACAAGTTTCTGATTGAAAAAATTGCAAAAAATGCAATGAATTTTGTAAGTTTTACAGTGCCGGCCAGGTACTGTTTAACCAATCCCCCTGCTTTTAAGTAATTCCTCGCTGGTATATTTTTTGCATCTCAAAGAAATGGTAGCTCATATGCAATATTTAAATATCATAAGATTCCAGGATAAATTCAGGTAATTTACTAATGAAAAAGGCAAAGATATTAATTGTTGAAGATCAAGTGATTATTGCCAGAGACTTGCAATGGCGATTGCAGAATATGGGATTTAATGTCCCCACAATAGTAAGCAACGGAGAAGGGTCCCTTGAGAAGGTTAAAGAGATTAAACCCGATCTGGTTCTAATGGATATTGTGCTGCTTGGCAAGATGGATGGAATTGAAACTGTCGAGCAGATACGTTCAATAGCAGATATCCCGGTTGCGTACTTCACTTCTTGTTTAGACGAAAAAACAGTTGAACGTGCAAAAAAAACCGAACCTTGCGGATACCTGATTAAGCCGGCTCAAGACAGAGAGCTGTACAGCACGATAAAGACAGCTCTCAATAAACATAATATGAAGAAGAAATTAAAGGAAAACAGGAAATGTCCCTCTACTGTTCTTGACAAAATGAATGACGGAGTGATTATAACTGATGATCGGGCTAATGTCAGGCGCGTTAATTATGCTGCAGAGAAACTGACCGGATGGAAACAGGAAGAGGCAGTTGGAAATGCACTTGAAGTAGTATTTAATTTGAAAAGCAGGAAAGCAGGGGAAAGAATAGAAGAAACCATAAAAAGAGAATCAGGGAAGAGAAGGGCCGCCGGTCCCATAATTGAGACAATATTAATTCCCAGGAACGGGAATGAAATACCCGTTGATGTCAATATTTCATATATCAAAGATGAAAAGGATCACGTCAATTGTGTTGTCCTGGTCTCCCATTGCATTTCCCTTCGTAAAAAAGAGGACTATTTTTAACGGAGATATCCGGAGAGGATTTGATCTCTCTTTCAAACTGTAGTATCGTTAACCTGCGAGCTGTTACTATAATGAAATCCATAACGGAGATGAAACAAAGTAGAAATAAATTTATTGCATCACTTGTCGGCACAATTCTTGTTGCAGTTTGCTGTTTTACTCCATTGCTTGTTATCACTCTTGGAACAATTGGGTTAAGTGCGTTCATTCCATACCTGGATTTTATACTTTTACCGGCACTTGCAGTATTATTAATAATTACTATTGTTTCGTTTATAAAGTGGAGGAAGAAAACCCGGCTGACAATAGACGAATAATGTGACGATTCTGATGGGCATATATAAGAAAAATCAACTATGGTGGATTATTACTGTATTCCTGGCCTTTTCTGGATGTGTCCAATATGCAAAAATTCCAGAGGAAAAAACATATAATGTCTACAAGGCTCAGATCAGGAAAGGTGACCTTGCAGCTCATTTTGCTCCTCTCTTTCTAACCTACGACTATAAGAATAATTACAACCGTATCGGCCGGCCCTCTGGCAGTTATGACGAAAATGGGCAGGAACAGATCTATGTAGACGTTAATAGCCCTGCCATATATTATGAGGTGCGGGATTTTTTAACCGATAAAGGTGAATATACAAATTACATATACAGGGTCCACTTCCCATCTGTTCCGTTTAGTTTAATACCATTTCATCTTACTGCAGGGAAAAATGTTGGACTTATAATAATTGTTACTGTGGATGCAGGAAATCGGCCGGTGCTCGTAACAACGGTTCATACCTGCGGCTGCTATCTCGCCATAATTCCAACTACGCATCTTTCTGTTGACTCTTTTCCTGAGCACTGGAAAGAAGGGCCTGTAAAAGTCTACGGTGAAAGACTTCCCTGGAGACTCGAATATACAGGGCGGGACAATCCCGGGATACTTGTTCATTTACGGCCGGGTGTGCACAGGGTTATGGACCTGGAGATAATTGACGGGCATGACTTGAATAATCGAAAAGATTTTCAAAAGATTATTTCGCCATTGGCCCAAATGAATGAACTTGAAAAAATCCCGATTGATGGTAAAACCACAAGCTTTTATTATAAGGAAGGATTGTTGAAGGGACATGTGAAAGGCTCAATAAAATTCTGGGATTCTATTTTCCTGGGCCCGATTAGTCTTGATTTGTTTGTAGGATCAGATAAAGTTTATGCGGACACCAGGGTAACCGGAAATCCTTTTTATACGAGTTTAAAGCCCTGGAACAGAAATTCTTCAGATATGTGGTATTTCAGAAGGTTTCTTGAGTTCTGGGGATGGAGATTGTAGGGAGACCCCTAACAAATTTTGTTAATCGCTGTGTAAATTATTACACGTTATAACGCCTGAATTTTTAAATGTTTTTTAGGCGGCAGGAAAAACAGTGTAAGTAATTCCATATATTTAAGGTTGGTGATATAAATTACAGGAATCTGTAATTCAGTGCATTATCGGAACATTTGGATGATGAAATTGTTGATCTTATTGCTCTAAATTCTGGCATTAGTTTTGCATATTATATTTCATGGAACGAATTGATAGAAAGGATAAGCCGCCTGTAGTAAAGATATGGCCGATTCTACTGCTATGCCTCATTCTCTCCCTTGCTGCGGCCTGCGGCGGCGGGGGTGGAGGTGGAGGCAGTTCGTCCGGCGTGTCTGCGGCGTTCGCGGACCGGATTACGCTTTATAAGGCAGTGTACGGGAAAAGCGATGCGTGGGAAGACTGGATGCTGGCAAATGGCTCGCGCTACCAGGCTGCGTTTAATACAAGCTCAGCGGCGCCGGCCACCATTACCATAAGTTTTCGATATGAAACAGCGTCTATTGCCTACAACCCTGCCTGGAACAATGAGACAGAGCATATGGATGTACTGAAAACAATGGCGGAAGGAGCCTATCCAGGCTACGATTTCAACTTTGACTTTGGAGGCGACACCAATACTTCGTACGCTAACATCATCGCGGGTACGGCGGGAAGCACCTCCTATGCCTCCGGCAAGAATGTCTACCTGTACTACGAAACGATCTTCAATCATGAATTCGGCCATACTATGAATCTCCCCCATCACTATGATACAGCGGGCGATATGGGCCTTGGCTTGCATATGCCTCCGGGAGACACCAAATGCATCCTGGACCGGACCTCGACGATGTTCTGTTCGGCCTGCAGGACTGCCCTGGGAATTCCATTGGACGTTACCGACACCACCGACATGGATATTGCGATGAATGATATCATCGACCGATATCCCTATTAGCGAAGAACTAACGGCAATTACAAATTGCGGATCCAAAATAAGACCGTTTCAATCAGCTCGATGTTATATCTCACTTCTCCGCCCATGTCCCATGCTTTGTCTCTCTTTTCCCATTTTGATACAATGGCCCCCTCTAATGCTGCATTGAGGTTTGAATTATCCAGATTCTTTTTCCCGATAATAGTTGAATCCGTACTGTAGATAATTTGCTTGCCAGTTGAAAAAAGTTTTATTTTTAAAATATCAACAGGGGCCAGATACATGTGCATTCGCCGTTCCAGCTTCGCAATATTTTCCGGAGAAACATTGAGAATTTCATTCCCATTTGTATCAACAGAAAAAAACAGATCTTTTTCTTTATTAAGTATGACCTGGCTTACCCCTACAGCATCATATTCAGCTTCCCTGACATAGCCGTCTTTAAAGATGTTACTAATTCCTATATTAATCAGCAATATGATGCCTATTAATGACAGGGTTAAAAAAACCGCATATAACCTTAACAAATTATATGGTTGTTTCATTTTATTAACGATTTGCATCATAATCTCCCTTTTTTTAGAAAAGACCGCTGCTTTGAATCACTACACTTTATTGTGAAAACAATATCCAATGATTGCATATAGTTACATCGGACTAATTTCATGAAAACTAAAACAGATCTGCCTGTAATCAACTAACAATTACTAATAATTAATTGATAATTAGCCCACTTAAGGTGTTGCACTATTTATGCCCCAGCGTGGGACAGTCGTGTCTTTGCCTGATTATTTCAATATTGCGTGGTGTTGCAAGTATATTTTTCAAATAGTGGGGCAGTTTGTCCGCAGTTTATATGTGATTTTTAACCTTTTTATGCTTCAAACTATCCTGTTATTCTCAGCAGGGGGAGAAGCTTTCTTCAATAAATTCAAGCGACTATGAGGAATCTTCAATTTTCAATTCCGGCATGAATAGTCCAGGCACAGTTTTTGCGATTAATTCCCTAGTAATACTGGATTCCCGGGGTGATATTTAAAGATGAAACCTTCTATCTTGATTGTCGATGACGAAAATCTTATTTGTATGAGCCTTGAGCGGCTGCTATCTTCCGACTATACAGTTTATACGGCTGCGAACGGTCAGGAAGGCCTTGATATCATCAGACGCAACGGTGATATAGACATTGTGTTATCCGACATCATGATGCCTGTCATGGATGGCCTTGAAATGATAGAGAAGGTCAGGTCTGAAAACCGGGATATGATTATACTCGCCATGACAGCTGCTTATTTAGGTGAAAATTTAACCGGGGTAATGGAAAAGGGTGCTGATGCGTATATTTTGAAACCCTTTGAAGTAGATCATCTGAAGAATACTTTAACTAAATTAATTGAGAATAAACTCCCAAACAGAATCGATTCCTGTTAAATACCAATCCATACCATTTAAGCCGTTTTTAATTGGGATTCACTTGAAGAAGTATAATCAAGGGTACTCCCCCTATAATTAGTAAACCATCTGCCAATACTGAAATTGGGGTTGCGGCAGTTAAAGCCGCTTTTCCTAACCCTCTCAAAGGTTTTTCTGTTAAGATTAAAACCTGGCATATCCATTTATTAAAAGGATACATAAATAAATCGATATAACTCGAAAAATTGAGGGCTGAACAGTATGTGTGAATTCTGCACCAAACACGGCGACGGCGAAATCTGGTATAAGAACGCGAAAAATTATTCTGACGATCTTATGTCCGATCTAAAGCGCAGACAATACATCAACGAATTTCTCGAAACGACCATGGGCAACGGTATAACCACTATCGGCAGGCTTGAAACGATTTTCCGGAAAAGGAAAAAACTGCCGCCCCCAATAGTCAAAACCATGGTTGATAAAGCCAGGGAAGAGCATTTCGGACAGGTGGTCCCGATCGAGGATATCCAGGAGATTGTTAATAAAGCAGAGATTGTCGTACGCATGCCGTGCGCCTGCCGGTGGGCTGCGGAAAAAAACGAAAAGCGCTGCTGCTATGCTGTAAGCTATACCCCCTCTACCTGGTTCGACGGACTCGACCAGGGCTATTTTGGCAAACCAGGAGATGAGGGGCTTGAGAGTTTTGCTGCTTCTGAGGCAATCTCACAAATGCGGAACCTTGAGGATGAAGGCGCGATCCATACCATATGGACCATGATCACGCCATTTATAGGTGCGATCTGCAACTGCTCAAGGCAGGAATGCCTGGGGCTTCGGGCGCTGGCCATGGATGTGTTAACCCTGTCCCCTGCCGAGTATACTGCACAGGTGGATCAAAGCCGCTGCGACGGCTGCGGACTTTGCGAAGATTCATGCCAGTTCGGTGCTATCTCAAGTATTTATATTTCAGGTGAAACCTTCGCACAAATTAACCGTGCAAAATGTTTCGGCTGCGGCCTCTGCCGCAAAATCTGCCCGCAGAATGCTTTGACTTTGAAATAAATTATTCGATACCGAATTATAAATGTTAATAATTTTGAAACCCTTCCCCATAATATTTTCAGGCAAACCCCGACAATAAAAAGCCGTCAATTCCTGATAGTTAATTCTCTTGAGATAGGGTAATATTTTTGCAAGCAGCTTTTTTACGGAGACCGGTTAAATGAATAAATGGCAAATTAGAAAATTACCGTAATTTTCCTGCTTTTTGCCTTAAGGAATATATATGCGTATTCGTTTACTTCTTTGTCTTGCAGCAATTATCTTTATTGGCAATCTGAACGCTTTAGTTGATTTTGTCTTACATCCCGAGATTTCATACTTTGATGCTGAACACATAATTGTTGGCTGTATTAGTGCCGTTATAGCTGCAATTTTATTCGGCGCAGTATTTTTTTATATGAACCGCTTAGAAATAATTCTTAAAGAACGAAAAAAAATGGAAGAATCGATTCTTGAAATTGAAGAGCGTGAACGACAGCGTATAGGAAACGACTTACATGACGATCTTGGACAACTGCTTACCGGTATAGCATTTAAGAGTCAAGCACTGCTGGACAAACTAAAAAAAGAGCAGCATCCACTGGTTGAAGATGCAATAAGGATTACATCTCTTATTGAACAGACAAAAGAACATGCAAAAGATCTATCAAGAGGGCTTTCCCCCATAGGACAGGACAGTGAGGGTTTTATAGCAGCACTTGATAACCTTGCTTCATATCCACAAAAGGCATTTGATATCTCATGTGTTTTAGAATGTCAAAAAGATTTTTCAGTACATAGCAGGAAAAAAGCTATGCACCTGTACCGTATAGTTCAGGAGGCAGTAACAAATGCCGTTAAACACGCTGACCCCAAACAAATCAAAATTTATCTTGAAAAGGAACATGATAAAATTAAAATGACAGTAAAGGATGATGGAACAGGGTTCGCTGAAATACCTAAGCAAATAAACGGCATGGGACTGCAAATTATGAAATATCGGGCAAACATGATCGGTGCATCACTCGATATCCATTCAGAAATCAATAGGGGAACAAATATTACGTGTGCTTTTTCTGATGAATAAAAAGATTATATGTAACGCTATATAATTATCTATTTCAACTCGTATTTGGGGCAAACCTGCATTATATATTCCATGAATTCTGTAAGATGTAAATTGCGGGCGGTGTCATGAAGGGGTTAATCATCAAACGATACAGCATCACAGCAGGAGGCGTAGCTCTCCAGGTCCTGGATCTTTATTTTCTGTTCCAGGATTAATGCGTTTACGATGTCGCCGAAGGTGACGATTCCTATCAGCTTATTATTTTCAAATACAGGCATGTGGCGGCAGCGGGCAGTTGTCATGACTCCCATACATTCCTCGACCGACTTGTCAGGAGTAACACAGTAGATCTCCCTTGTCATCAATTCTTCGACCAGCACTTCTCTGGCGGACTCTTCTTTTAAAACAATATGGCGGACAAAATCCCTCTCGGAAATTATGCCGACAACATTCTCTTCATCAATCACTACCAATACATCGATATTCTTCTCTGCCATGATCTCTATCGCATCATAAGCCGTATCTTTGGGGCCTATTGACCATATAGCGGAACTTTTTGACTGTAGTACATCTCTGATGTTTAGCAGTTCGCTCATATCTCCATCCTATTGCTTCCTCAGTTATGAACCCACTTAATACGGTGATTTACTCAGTCCAGCGGGGATAAATACGAAAGTCATTATCTTAAATTATACAATTCAGAGCGACTGAAGCATAATTAAAAATAATCATAAAAGTATTTTCAGTGCCGTATTATCCGGAAATATATCGTCAGGCTTACCTGTTTAGCAGTAAAAAATTTCCACCGGATATTGTGAAAAAACAAAGAATAAAACCCGATTATCGCCGACTTTTCCGGAAATGGCGAAGTTATCCGGGCTGCCTGATTTTATATTTATTCGGCATAATCTTGTCTGCTACTGTAACCCTCTGAAATAAAGCATTTTATTAGAGTAAAAGTAATGCTGAATTCACCTCGATATTTTATCAAAAAACGTGTTATTTATAGTGCAAAAATGATATAATTTAATGTTTTCTTTACGACTGCCTTTTGAAACAATAGGAAAGTCATAATACCGGCAAATTTAATCAATATATTCATATATAAAAGGAGAATAAATGGCTAGGCTGGCTATAAATATTGAAGAAGAGATGAAAACGTCCTATCTCGATTATGCGATGAGCGTAATCGTGGGAAGGGCGCTTCCTGATGTAAAGGACGGACTTAAACCTGTTCAGCGCAGGATACTTTATGCAATGCTGCGTGAAGGGCTTACTCCCGGCAAAAAGTATTCCAAGTGCGCCGGTGTGGTCGGCGAGGTCCTGAAGAAATATCATCCCCACGGCGACTCTGCCGTGTATGACGCGCTTGTCAGGCTGGCGCAGGATTTTAATCTGCGCTATATGCTCGTTGACGGCCAGGGAAACTTCGGCTCAATAGACGGAGACCCGGCAGCGGCTTACCGTTATACGGAAGCGCGCCTGACAAAGATCGCTGAAGAGTTGCTCGTTGACATTGACAAGGAGACCGTGGACTTCACGCCGAACTTTGATGAGACTACGCTTGAGCCGATTGTCCTGCCCGCAAAGGTCCCGAATCTCCTTATTAACGGTTCATCGGGCATAGCTGTCGGAATGGCGACAAACATCCCGCCGCACAACCTCGGAGAGGTTGTTGACGGTCTTCTGATGATGATCGAAGAGCCCGAAGTCACTATCAAGCAGCTGATGAAAAAGATCAAGGGGCCTGACTTCCCCACAGGAAGCACGATTCACGGGAAGAAAGGGATCCATGATGCCTATCACACAGGCAGGGGCATTGTGAGAATGAGGGCCAAAGTAGATATTGAAGACCATAAAAGAGGACAGAGCATAATAATATATGAACTGCCCTACCAGGTAAACAAGGCCAGGCTGATCGAAAAGATCGCCGAGCTTGTGCGCCACAAGAAAGTTGAGGGCCTGTCCGATCTCAGGGACGAATCCGACAGGCACGGCATAAGGGTTGTGATGGAGGTGAAACGCGGTGAGATACCGCAGGTCATTTTGAACCAGCTTTACAAACACACCGCCATGGAATCTTCCTTTGGCATAAACATGCTTGCCATTGTCAACGGCCAGCCGAAGCTCCTGACTCTCCAGAGGGTATTGTCGCTTTTCCTCACCCACAGGCGTGATGTAATTGTCAAAAGGACAAAGTTTGAACGCAGGAAAGCGGAAGAAAAGGCCCATATACTTGAGGGATTAAAAGTCGCCCTTGATAACCTGGACAAGATCATAAAACTGATCCGCGCATCGAAATCTCCTGAAGAAGCTCTATACGGTTTAATGACCAAATTTCCGCTCACCGAGATCCAGTCCAAAGCGATCCTCGATATGAGACTGCAGAGACTGACCGGCCTGGAGAGGGACAAGATCATCCAGGATTACGAGGAGATCATAAAGGAGATCGAGAGGCTTAAGAAAATTCTTGCGAATCCTGGCCTTGTCGACGGGATCATTAAGGAAGATCTTCTTGAAATCAGGAAAAAATATGCTGATAAAAGACGTACCGATATAACGATAGAGGCGGAAGAAATTACTATTGAAGACCTGATCCAGGAAGAAGAGATGGTCGTGACTATCTCCCATAATGGATTTATAAAAAGGAATGCCCTGGACATGTACCGGAGCCAGCACAGGGGCGGCAAAGGCTCCATGGGAATGGAGACGAGGGAAGAGGATTTTGTTGAGACACTCTTTACTGCCTCAACCCATGAAACGGTCCTTTTCTTCAGCAATATAGGCAGGATTTACTGGCTGAAGATTTATCAGATACCCGAGATGGGGAGGGCTGCCAAGGGTAAAGCCTTTGTTAACCTGCTGCATATTTCGCAGAGAGAAAGAATAACCGCGGTATTCTCGATAAAGGAATTCAAGGAAGACCGGTTTCTTTTTATGGCAACAAAAAGAGGCGTGGTAAAAAAGACGACCCTTGCGGCATACAGCAACCCGCGCTCAAGCGGCATTAATGCAATCAAGCTTGAGGACGGCGATGAACTCATCGGCGTGAGGATGACAGACGGCACGAAGGATATTAACCTGAGCACCAGAGCCGGTTCGGCTATCAGGTTTAATGAAAGCAATGTCAGGGCTATGGGCCGTGTGGCCCGGGGTGTGCGCGGCATAAGACTTAAAGAGGGAGATGAAGTCGTCTCCGTTGATGTACTTGATGATGAGACGACCCTGCTTACCGTGACTGAAAATGGCTATGGCAAGCGCACAAAGGCCTCTGAATACAGGCTCCAGAGCAGGGGCGGAAAAGGCGTGTTCACAATTAAGGTGACCAAGAGGAACGGCAAAGTCGTCGGCGTTCTTCAGGTAACGAGTGATGATGAGATCATTATTATCGCAAGCAGCGGTAAACTGATACGCACAAAGGCAAAGAGCATTTCGATCATCGGCAGGGCAACGCAGGGGGTAAGGTTAATAAACCTCTCGGAAAAAGATAAAGTCGTCAGTGTGGCCCGTGTGGTTGAAAAGGACGAAGAGAACGGGCAGAGCGGGGACCTGTTTAAGGAAGAGTAAATACAATTAACCGGGTATTGGATGCCCGTCAGGATTCAGAATTAAATTGGTTTTTGATTACAAACTCTAAATATTTTTTTGGAAGTTCCAGGAGTTTGACTCCCATAGCTTTATACCTTTTCCCTGCCTTGGACAGCCTGACAAATTTGACAGGGATCTTTAATATCTCTTTCTTGAGCGGTATAAGGATTTCAAATGTAGATTTAAGGGGCACCCATGTTTTTGTAGCTATAAGCATTCCGTTTTCAGAAAGGTTAAGTACCGTTCCTGAGTGAAAACCATTGCAGCAGGGGAATACAATTTTCAGTCTTTTATGAATTCTGACAGAAGATCTTTTTTCCATTAGTGCCTCCTTTCTATCTTGTTAAATTATAAATGACTCAGATTTCCCCGTCTATTTAAAAAAACTAATAAAAATATTAAGCATATGAAAACTGTATTTTCGACAAAGAACATATATCTTCGTATCAGTATTTAAAACAGGTATATTTCAATAAGTTAGGACGGCTTATCCTTTTGAAATCTGAGAGTCTGTTTTATAAAATAAACTGATTATTTGTATGTTAAATAGACTTATAAGGAATGCAGTGTCAGCTTGCAAGCCTCCCGGGAAAATGTTATCTTTTTAAGGAAATAATTGACAAACCGCAGCTTCTTATTAGTTGTCGGGTGTCAGCAATTGCTAACTTAATTAAAGGAGATCTTCATGGCCAAAGCTACTGCACGTCATATCCTGGTCCCAACTCAGGAGGAATGTGAAAACATCAGGAAACAGATTGAAGGCGGGGCTGATTTTGCGAAATTAGCCGGTGAGCATTCTCAATGCCCTTCAGGAAAACAGGGGGGTGATCTGGGTGAATTTTCAACAGGTCAGATGGTCAAGGAATTTGACCAGGTTATATTCAACGATGAAATTGGCAAGGCCCATGGCCCGGTTCAGACAGAGTTCGGGTTTCATCTTATTGAAATTATGAGCCGGAGCGAATAAAGGGGAAAGCTGTGAAAAAAACTTTTCCGTACCTTCCGGGCAGGCACAGGGGCCTGCCCCTACAATTCAACTATTTTTTGACGCCTGCCTCTTCTACAATGACAGCATATTTATAGCCGCTGCCGAAGTCCTTGTTTTTATACAGTGTCCCTTTTACCGTTACAACATCACCTACGGAAAGAAGATCGCTGGTTGTGACGATAACATCATTGTTCCCTTTTGACGCGCTTCCGCTGCCGTCCTGAATGTGCAGCCAGTTCTTACCCATAATATTGGGAGAAACCTTTACAATCCTGGCCCTGACAACAATGCCCTTCTTGTCAAGATCCGTGCTTTTTTCGTATAGTTCGGCTACCGTATATGCATCAGGCCCTGATGCTTTTTTTGTTTTGCTTACCGTTTTTGCGGGGGCTTCTGCCGAAGTCTGGTCCGAAGTTTGACTGTCAGGAGCCGCCTCGGATTTTTCGATGACTCCGCTGGAAAAGACTATGGATTCAAAAGTCCGTTTAAGGGTTTTGCTCTTGAAATCTTTCATGACCATACCGGGACGAAAGGATATGTCCTGCCCAATCGATATCTTGATTTGCGGAACAGCCACCCATTTCTTTTTGCCGTCTTTCTCGATAGCGACATATGAATAGCCGCCGCTGTTCATGGATTCGACGACCTTCCCTGAAAGAGAAGACATGACTTGCGAAGAGGTCATGGCGGGATTATTCATAGATGATTCTGCTGAGTTTTGTGAAAAAGCATATACGGTGTTAACGGAAACTGTCAGCACAATTGTAAATATAAATAATATTAAAAGTCTTTTCATTATAGAGCTCCTTTAATTAAATAAGCATGATCAAAAATCAAAAAAGAGGATATTTATACCATACTTCTTTCTGTTAAAAAAAATTATCCGGTAGATTTTCAACAGCATCGGGACACTTAAGATATGGAAGGTCAATAGGGAACGGGAAAATATGTTTTTTCACTGCTGCCCGCAGCGAGTCTGCTATTCGGGGGGCGTTTCAGATGATTCCGGTTCAGGATTTATTGGATCTGTTTTTTCCGGAATACCCTTTTGGCGCTTCAGCCTTTTTTCTTCCTGTTTCTTCTTTCGCTGCAGTTCTTTTTTTCGTTTGTTGGCATTGTACATTCCGCCACGCTTTGCCATCGTTGCCTCCCTCGAATGATTTTCCTAAGAACGGCTATATAGTGGAAAATTAACAGCCAACCTGCAACCTTCAAAAATAAGCACTAAAATATCAAGAAATAAGAAGATTCAATGTCCTATTTGAAAAGCAGACCCTGTCTGGCAGGGTCTGCTTTGCTGGTTTACTCCTTTGTGATATTAGTTGCTTTCGGGCCCTTATCTCCTTCAACAACATCATAGCTTACAATGTCGCCTTCGGCCAGGCTTTTAAAGCCGTCGCCTGAAATTTCTGAGTAGTGCGCAAAAACATCGGCACCGCCATCATCCTGAGTTATGAAACCAAAACCTTTGGATTCATTGAACCATTTTACAGTTCCCTTTGCCATACTGGTAAACCTCCTTCTTAATAGACTGAATTCCATTTGAATCCAGGACTTAATAAAAAAGGCCACAAAGCAACAAGTCTTTGAGGCCTTACGTGTAACAAAAACTCCTGCACTTCGCAACAATGATGGCATCTTTTTTATAAAAAGTCAACATTCGTT
>SDBV01005255.1_pt1 | contig 18328 bp, 17 predicted proteins | sample 2277081 | NCBI WGS metagenome assembly SDBV01 (sample SAMN10402039, study PRJNA504765) | marine sediment metagenome | isolation source: marine sediment core GS10_PC15, 223 cmbsf | place: Arctic Ocean: Southern Knipovich Ridge | collected 2010 | reverse complement strand
GTCGAAATCGTCGAAAGCTATAAAGATGATCGTCTCCGGATCATTAGACAGGCCAATTCAGGTCCCGGCGCGGCCCGCAATCGAGGCATAAAGCACAGCAGACATGATTACCTCACATTTCTCGATGCCGATGACCAGTGGCTGGATAGCTTTCTGCAAACATCCATAGACAATCTGCAGTCATGCCCCGATTGTGCTCTTTCGGTAACTGCCCATTACGTCGGCGAAGATAAACGCTTCTGGCCGGGACTCACGAGGCTAAACATCGTCAAAGGCCCCTGGCGGCTGCAACCGGATATCGACCCGCCTCTGATGGGAGCGGCTCTTGCCTTTATACATTCCGCGGGCGCTGTGTTATGTCGACGGGATATTCTCACGCGTTTTGGTGGATTCTACGAAAACGCCTGCGTTTACGGCGAGGACCTCTATCTGTGGCTGCAGGTCATGCTGAACTGCCGCATATTCCGGGACCCGGCCCCCCTCTTCTGGCAGCATACCGAAAGTTCCGGCCTGGTCAAATCCGGACAGGCCCTCGATCGAACACAGCCTCTAATGCCGTTCTTAACAGTCCCCGAACCGATACGAGCAAGCTGCCCGCAAAAATACAATATCCTGCTCGAACAGTATCTCGCATACGAAGCCTTGTGCAGTGCACATGAATGTTCCACCGAGGGCGACCTCTCGACCGCGCGCCGCTTAATGAAAAGCTATCCTTTGATGAAGCGCCGCCGATGGCAATACATCAAGCTAAGGTACAAACTGGCCCTTCCCATGACCTCATGGCTAATGTAAGCGTTATCATACCATTGTACAATAAAGCCCCTTACATCGGAAGAACTCTGGACTCGGTATTGGCCCAGACCTACTCGGACTTTGAGGTTATCGTCGTAGATGACGGCTCTGACGACAATGGCCCTGACATTGTAAACGGCTGCCAGGACAAAAGGATCAGGTTGATCCGACAACAAAACGCAGGCCCCGGCGCCGCCAGAAATCACGGAACACTAAAGAGCCGGGCTCCGCTCGTAACCTACCTGGATGCCGACGATGAATGGATGCCCGCGTTTTTGAATACGTCAGTTAAAACTCTCGCGGATAATCCTGACTGTGATTTTACTGCTGCGGGATATTACGTCGGACCCGAAAAAATCAACAGGGGCAGCCAATTAACAAGCCACGGTATACCGGTCGGTCCCTGGCGGCTGCCCCTCGATCCGGACCGGGAGCAATTAAGTTATGCACTCGGAGTATTTCATTCCTGCTCGACCCTCTACAAACGATGGCTCATTGAAAAGTACGGCGGCTTCTACGCCAAAAACTCCTGCAATTACGGCGAAGATGTATATCTGTGGCTGCAAATACTGTTCAATCACAAATTCTATCGCCATGAAGAACCTCTGGCATGGTATCATTGCGAAGCATCCGAATTAGGCCTGAGCAGCAGCCGAAAATCCTTCCCGCTGGAACCAACATTAACCGATGTCGAGCCGTTATACAGAAATTGTTCTATCGAGTATCGCCCCCTTTTGAATCGCTGGCTGACAATCCACGCCCTCCGCGCAGTACATTTGAATATCGAATTAGCCGACATGGCAAAGGCGCATCATCTCCTCGAAACTTTCCCCGCCATCAAAAGCTTGAGGTTGGAGTACCTGAAGATAAAAGTAAAGATGCTGTTTCCTCGTTTGATCCCGTATTTGCGACGGCTCAAGACCACCACTAATCGCTTAATCCTCCGCCAAAGTGCCCCATGCGAGGATTTTGATAATGGATAAAACACAAAACATATCGCCTGCGTTAAAAAAAACAGTTTCGGCGGTCATTCGCGTCAGAAACGCCGCAGGAAATCTCCAGCGATGCCTCGCCGGATTGGAATGCCAGGTCCTCCCGCCGTCGGTTGGCCTGGAGATAATTGTCGTCGATAACGGCTCCACCGACGAGTCCGTCGATGTGGCTCGAAGATACGGAGCGACTATAGTCCCAATCAAGGCGGAAGAATTCACCTGGGGCGGCGCGTTGAACACCGGCTTTGAAAAAGCCACTGGCCAAATCGTATTGCTGCTGTCATCCGATACCTATGCCCCGGACGGTAACTGGCTCCGCGAAATGCTGAAACCTTTCAATAATCCCAATGTCGCCGCCGTTTACGGCAGGCAGATTCCCTATCGCGACGCTCCTGTTGACGAACGCGTCAGATTGAAACGGTACTTTCCCGCCGCGTCCGTTGAATTCAACCGGAACAGCGGCAATATGAAACCAAACGGAAGAGGCATGATCGCCTCCAATGCGTGCGCAGCGATAAGGGGGGACGTGTGGCGCAAAATCCCCTTCGATGAAAACATAACAGCCGGCGAAGAAGGGCCCTGGTCCTGCGAAGTGCTGCAGCGCGGATATTCGATCGTTTACCAGGCTTCGGCGAAGGTGTATCACTCTCACAAGGACGGACCCTTGAAACAGGCATGGCGCCACTGGGAATTACGAATCAAGGATCAGCTTCTCGACGACAGCGGCAAGGCGAAAACATGGACGCTGAGGTGGATGGCCAGTTTTGCAAAACGAAGGTTGAAAAACTGCATGCACCCCGATGTGCCTATGTCTGTGAGGCTTAAAGGAATCGCCGTTTTGCCGTTGGAGTTGCTTGCGCTTGCGATTCTGGACGTGTGCCCCAATGAACAAATCCAGAAATTAAAGCTAAAGCGGATGTTTTGGGATTAAGCTCAGTTGCCGATTTTCAAGGTGTTCGATGCCCATGCGGAAAACAAGAAGATTTAAGAGCCGCCTTTTAGGGAGAATGCCCTGGCTAAGGCACAGAATTCAATGCTCTCGCAACAGAGCACTTTCCAACAGAGCATATTTTCACAGAAGCCGGCAAGTACAAAACATACTGCCAGAACGCGTCTTCGGCTGTCACAGAACCGATGGACCGAAGCACATACTTGTGATCACTGTGGATTGCATGCGAAAAAGCAACTTGTCCCTGTATGGTTACAGGCGTGAAACCACGCCTTTCATGAGATCGCTTTCGGAAGAGCTGAGCATTTTCAATAACGCCGTCTCCGCCAGCCCGTGGACGTTTCCAGCCGTGGCGTCGATATTGACAGGCCTCTATCCCCACCATCACGGAGCCGTCCATGACAAAGAGCTTAGGAATTTTGATGTCGAGCTTCCTAATGTGCTTGGCGAGAATATAGCTACGTTGCCGGAAATCTTATCCTTTTGTGGATTTGAGTGTGCTTTCATGTCCGCCATAGCAACCGCTGAACTGCCCGTAAGAGGCTGTTTCAAGGATACGACCAACTATTTTGCCGGCGCCAACCGCCACATAACGGGATTATTGCGGTGGTTGTCGCGAAACACGAATAGAAAGACATTCACGTATTTACATTTGGGAGACTTGCACACCCCTGTTAACGCGCCGCAAGAATACAGGAACATCTTCGGCAGGATAGCGCCAATTGATAATTTAGAGACCTGGGATTTTCAGGACAATGCTGAAGAAGGCGGCCCGACCTTTGAGGCCTATCGCGAGAATCGCACCAGGCTGTATGACTGTGCAATGCGATTCGTAGACTCGCAAATTGAGAAACTGTTTCTGGCGTTGAGGGAGCTGCGCATTGGTGAGGATTCCCTGGTGTTTATTACCGCCGATCATGGCGAGGAATTCTGGGAGCATGCAAAAATAGAGAAAGAGCTTTTCCATGACCCACGCGGAGTTTTTGGAGTTGGGCATGGCCACAATCTCTTTCAGGAGATCATTAATGTTCCTTTGATGTGCATCGGCAAGGGCGCCTCACCGGGCGTTTTTGATCATAATGTCTCACTGATAGATCTGTTCCCCACCATATTAAATCTTTGCGGCGTGGAGCACGACATTGAGACAGACGGATGCAGCTTGTTGTCTGTCCCGGATAATAATCGCATTATACTTTCTGAAGGCGTGGGCTACGGATATGAAAAAAAAGCATTCATTAAAGGCGCCCTCAAGGTTATCCATTCCGAGGGCGACAATGTTGATCTGCTGTTTGATTTGTCCCAAGACCCTCACGAAAGAAATGATCTGTCGCAGATAAGACCTGATGCGGTATCCCGGATGACGGGTGCGGCGCCGCAGTCGGAAACAGTCGGGCAAAAGGGGAAGCTTGAAGAGAGTATCAGGGAACAACTGCAAACTCTCGGATACATGTAACGGCCACTGCAATAAACAGATAAGGCGATAACACTGTGTCATCTGAAGCAACAATTTATCAATCAACGATATCGATAGCAATATTCCTTGCGTTGCTGACTATCCTCATGCCACACAAATATTTCCTCGCTCCATTTGTTCTTGCGGCGTGCTTTGTCCCAACCGATCAGCGCATTATTGTAATGGGATTGGATTTTACAGTACTTAGAATGCTTGTTGCGGTCGGCGTTTTACGAGTATTCATTTATGGCGAATACAGGCGGCTTAAACTTAATACTGTTGACCGGTTGGTGCTGTCGTGGCTGCTATGCGGCGCCGTCATATACAGCATCCAGTGGAAGGACGCCAACGCTATGATTAACAGGGCCGGTTTTTTGTTCGACGCCCTGGGTCTATACTGGATATTTCGGCAAAACATTCAATCGTGGACCAATGTTAAACATACACTCAGGCTTCTGGCTGTCGCAGCAATCATATTGCTGCCGTTTGTCCTGATGGAGTGGTCGACGGGAAAAAATCCGTTTGTGTTTCTCGGCAAGGTAATAACCTCTGTCCGCGAGGAAAATTTCAGATGCCAGGCGGCTTTTCCCCACTCGATCATGATGGGGCTGTTCTGGGCCATACTTGCTCCGATGTTTCTTGCCCTCGCCAAAACCGAAACGAAAAAGACGCTCTATTTGTTCGCTTTTGCTTCAAGCATCGTAATCGTGGCGGCTTCGGCTTCCAGTACTCCGATTCTGGTGCTGATACTGGCCATAGTTGCTTACAAGGCATTTAACCGGCGCCGATACACCGCCGCAGCAGCCTTGGCACTTGCGGCTGTGACCGCCGCTCTTCACATCGTGATGAACGCGCCCGTATGGCACCTGCTTGCCAGAATCAACGTCATTGGCGGCTCCACCGGATGGCACCGCTACAACCTCATAGACAAAGCCATCAGAAATTTTGACGAATGGATGGTCATTGGCTGTCGCAGTACCGATCATTGGGGCTATGGCCTTGGAGATGTTACCAATCAATACGTCCTTGAAGGGGTGCGCGGCGGAGCGGCGACGCTTATATTGTTCGTGCTGATGATTTATGCCGTACTGAAAACACTCGTGACTTCTTCGCTCAGATATAGAGATCGTAACGCCCAGCTTCTGACCTGGGCTCTTTTTTCAATGATGATTGCTCACTGCGTCGGCTTCATAGGCGTCTCCTATTTCGGACAGATACGGGTGTTGTGGTACATGACGCTGGCCGCAGCCTCACTGCTCCAAGAGCAGCAACTGTTATTCAAAGCAACTGCAGGCAGAACAGAGGATGAAGCACTTTTCATACCAACACGCAAAGGGGGATAAAGATGCATCTGCTTGATATCTCAGTCATCATAGTCAACTGGAACACGCTCACACTTCTGCGAGACTGCATTTCATCCATATACGAGCATGCAGGCGGCATAAGCTGTGAAATCATCGTCGTCGACAATGCCTCATCCGACGGCTCGCCCGAAACGGTCAAAGCCGAATTTCCGAACGTGCGTCTCCTGGAAAACACCCGCAATCACGGCTTTGCTCATGCCAACAACCAGGGCATAAGTATTGCACGCGGCAGATATGTATTGTTGCTCAACAGCGACACAAGACTCCTCGATAATGCCCTTGAAAAAGTCGTTGCCTTTGCCGATCAGAATCCCGATGCAGCCGTGGTCGGCTGTCGCGTGCTCAATCCTGACCGGACACTTCAGCCGACATGTTTTATGTTTCCTTCCATGCTCAATATGATCCTTTCATTTACTTACCTGTACAAGCTGTTTGCCAAAAGCCGCCTGTTCGGACGCGAACGAATGACCTGGTGGAACAGAGACGATGTGCGCCCGGTCGATGTAGTGACCGGCTGCTTCATGCTCGTTAGAAGCCGTGCCATCGAGGAGGTAGGCATGATGGACGATCGCTTTTTCATGTACGCCGAAGAAACTGACTGGTGCTATCGTTTCAAGCAGGCCGGCTGGAACGTATTATTCACCCCCCAGGCCGAAATTATTCACCACGGCGGCCAAAGCAGCCGGAATATGAGACCTGAAATGCTCATAGAACTGCGACTGAGTATCCTCAAATTCATCATGAAGCATAAAGGACGACTGCACCATGCCATAGCTTCCGTGCTGATTCTGCTCTTCGTTGCCGTGCGTCTGCCCGTATGGCTCCTCATCGGCGCGTTTTCCGGTAAACGCAAGGCTCAGGCCGCGGTGAAACTGCGGGCATATTCCGGCTGTATCAGGCGGATACTCCTGGCACAACACTACGCCTGACAGGACCGGCGCAATGCCCCCCTGTATCATTAGTATATTCGTAACCCCCCAATCAAATGTATCTATTGTCCCGGCAGTGCGAGGAATCTTTATGAATTACAAAATATTAGCCGCATCAGCTTCACATTTCACGGTCAAACGTTTCCTGGGTCCCTTCTGGTTTCGCAGAAAATGGCTCAATAAAACACAATGGTACGACAAGGAAAAACTGCGCCAAATACAGTTGAATTGCCTGAAAGATATAATTCGCCACTGCTATAACACTGTCCCATATTACAGAGAGCTGATGGACCGCCTTGGCATTGGCCCGGAAAGCATATACGCACTTGCCGACATTGAAAAATTCCCGGTATTATCCAGGAAAGACGTCCTCGAAGCAAACGGATCGCTCATTTCAACCAAATACCCAAAGTGGACCCTCCACCGCGCCCATACCGGCGGCACAACAGGAGCCCCGCTCGATATTTACCGGAATCTGTTTTCCATCGGCACAGAGCACGCGTTCGTAAGACGCCAGTGGGATTGGGCGGGTATTGGTCTTAATGACAGGTGCGCCTGTCTCACCGGCAGGACAGTCGCCCCACCCGACAGCACCGACGGCCCGCTGCATGCCTATGACCCGTTTGCCAGGGAACTCATACTCTCAACCTACCACCTTTCGGCTGAAACCGCCGGGGCGTACCTTAAAACCATGAAGGAGTATCGTGTCTCCGGCATATTCGGTTACCCTTCGAGTGTCTTTCTGCTGGCTCGTGTCTGCCTGGACTGTCGTATAAATATCAAACTGCGTGCCGCACTGACTTCTTCCGAGACCATGACCTGTGCCATGCGGGATACGATTTCCAAGGCCTTCAACTGCGACGTATTCGATTTTTACGGCGCCGCCGAACGCGTATGCTACATCCATACCTGCGAACGCGGCAGCTATCACATAGTCCCGGAGTACGGACTGACCGAACTGATCCCCGAAAGCGATTCGGACAAGCAATGCTGCAAAGTCATTGCAACGGGCTTTTGGAACTATGCCATGCCGTTGATTCGATACGATACCGGTGATGTCGTGGTAAAGTCAGAAAAGACTTGCCCCTGCGGCAGAGCCTATCCCGTTGTAAAGTCGGTCCGGGGACGCCAGGGCGACGTCATAAGGACCCCCTCCCAAAGGGAGTTTGGTTGCGCAATCCTTACCCATCTGTTATACGGCACCGGCCATATCGTGGAAAGCCAGATCATCCAGGACCGACTCGATCAAATAGTAATCGAGTATGTCCCCTGCCCGAGGTTCGCCCGTGAAGATTTGAACACATTCAAACAACTCATCAAAAAGCACCTGCCCAGCGAACTGGATGTACAACTGAAACAAGTCGACTCGATAAAAAGGACCCGATCCGGCAAACTCCGCCCCGTGGTGTCGAGTCTGACGGCATGATTATGAAAATACTCAAAGATCACGATATCGTCTGTTTCGGCCCCTCTGACTGGTGGGGTATGAACCCAAGCAGCGCCACCCACATCATGCAGCGTCTCGCAAAAACAAATCGCATTCTCTACATAAACCCCGTCAGTTCCGACCTGCTCGGCGTGCGAAATCGAAAAGGCGTTGCCGCCAGAATCCTCCGAAAGCTAAAGAGCATGATGCGCCTCTTCAAGCGTGTAGATCACAACCTTTACGTCATAAGCCCGTTCTTTATACCTATCCAGGGCAATCCGCTCCTGGATCGCATTAACAATATCATGCTCAGGGTCCAGCTTGGCCTGGGTATGCTGCTGCTGGGATTCAAACGCCCCCTGCTGTGGGTCGAAAACATTAGGGCCGCCGATTCCCTCAAGTGGTTCAACTGGCGTTTGGTCATATATCATGCCTCCGACAAGTTCGATGAATGCGCCAATACACGCAATAAGCTAAGGCTTCAACACAGAGAAAAACTGGTAAGCCAACACTCAGACGTCATTATATGTGCCTCTAACAAGCTCTATGAATCCAAAAGAGAGCAAAAAGCACATGTCCATTATCTGCCTCACGGTGTTGACTTTGAACTCTTCCGCAAGGCCGCCGACGACACTCAGTTTTATGACGATCTTAAACATTCCCCTCATGCCGTCGCCGGTTATTTCGGGACCCTGACCGCTCAAAATGACATAGAGCTTCTCGAACATTGCGCCGCTTCCCTGTCTCACGTCAGATTTGTATTTGCAGGCCGGGTAACCGGCGGCGATTACGACCATCTGCGCCGCATGTCCAATGTCTCCTTCCTCGGCCACGTCCCCTGTGAGCAAATCCCGCATCTTTGCGCTGCCTTTGACGTGTGCCTCCTGCCGTGGCGAATGAGCGGATGGATTGAAAACTGCAACCCACTCAAACTCTTCGAGTACATGGCCTCGGGAAATCCCATAGTCTCCGTGCCCATCTGCGAAGTCAAAGACCGGTATTCCGATATTGTCGCCGTCGCCGAAAATAAGGAACAGTTTTGCCGTGCCATAGAAACCGAATTGGATAACGATACCGACCGACGCAAGACTCTGCGAATAGAAACAGCCAAGCGGCATACCTGGAATAATCATATCCTTCGGCTGTCAAGTATTATAACCGATGCCTTGCAGAATACCCCCCGTTAGACGTGTAAACTTCACCTGGTCCTTCTGTCATGAGTAATATCACAATAGCTTGCGTGGGCGACATAATGTGCGGAGATTCCTTCCACAGTACGGGCGCCGGAGTAGCATCGTCTCTTCGCAAATACGGCCGTCGTTTCCTGCCTCGAGAGATCGTCGATGTCCTCCGCAGCCACGACCTTGTCGTCGGCAATATCGAGTGTGTTCTCTCCGACAAGGGCAGAAACAATCGACTGCTGCGAAGCATTCAAATGCGCGGCGCCGGCCACATAGCCGATTATCTCGCCGACTGGAACCTCACCCTGGCCAATGTCGCCAATAACCACATACTGGAGCACGGTCATGTTGCTGCGATTGACACCGTGGACAATCTCCTGGCCTCCGGCATAAAAGTCACCGGTGCGGGCGCCGATAGAAAATTCAACAACGGCCTGCACGTCGAACAAATTCACTGCCGGGACCTGACCGTCGCCTTTATCGGCTTGTGCCTCCGGCGCGAAAAATACGCGTTCAACGGCGGCGCCGACCTGGATGAAATCGTCGACAAGGTAAAAACCTTAAACGCATCCCATAACTTTGTCTGTATATGCATACACTGGGGAGACGAGTATATGGACTACCCCAGCCTCGAACAAATCAGCATAGCAGAGACCCTGACCCGCGCCGGAGCTAAGATGATTATTGGCCATCACCCTCACGTCGCCCAGGGCATTGAGATGCGCAGCGGCGCTCTTGTAGCCTACAGCCTGGGCAATTTCATTTTCGACAGCTTCATCGACGACTGCTGCTGGTCGGTGATGCTGAGCGTAAGGGTGGTCGATGGCGAATTGGTCGGTTGGCGTTGCCTGCCCATCGTAAAAGATTGCGAACATCGACCTGCGCTGGCCCGGGGCCGGAGTAAGGCAACATTGACAAACGAATTCACCCGCCGATGCGAACTCCTGAAAACCACCGCCTGCGCCGGAGAATATCAACAACGCTACGCGGACGATTTTCAATTCAAGGATGCCCGGGCGCGCAGGAATCTGCGTCGTCATTTATGCAGAACATTCCCGCAAATGGATGCGATCTATTGGCCCCAGATTCTATTCAGGCCCATTCAAAGGAGATTAAGAATATGGTAAGAGCAAAGAAACTTAAGATCTGCCTTGCCGCTTCGGCCGGCGGGCACTTGAGCCAGTTGCTGGCGATTGCCGACAGTTGGAAGGGACACGACACTTTTTGCGTAGCCACATCCGAGGTAGTTCGCGGCAAGCTCCAAAAACACGGCAAAACCTACATCGTCGGCGAGTGCAACCGGCAGCACCCTCTGCAGGTCTTAAGCGTATTGTTGCGATGCATCGTGATAGCCCTGCGCGAGCGACCCCAGGTGGTAATAAGCACAGGCGCCGCCGCCGGGTGTCTGGTGTGTTTTCTCTGCAAATCGATTGGGGCGAAAATCATCTGGGTTGACAGCATAACAAATGTCGAACGATTGTCTCTTTCCGGCCGGATGGTAAGGCGCATAGCAGATTTGTTTTTAGTGCAGTGGCCGGAACTGGCCCGGAAATACGACAATGTTCAATTCGCGGGAACGGTGATATGATATTTTTAACCGTCGGAACTCAATTTCCATTCGATCGCCTTGTCAAAGCGGTTGACATGGCGGTGGAAACAGGACGGATTACCGAGCGCATCTTTGCGCAGACGGCCGAAGGATCATACAAACCTCGCCACTTTTCCACACAGCCTTCGCTGGATAAAGAAGTGTTCGATGAATATGTCAGGGAGGCGACCGGGATTGTCAGCCACGCGGGAATCGGCTCGATGACAATAGCGATGGCCTGTAAAAAGCCTATGCTCGTGATGCCGAGATTGAAAAAATACGGCGAAGTCGTCAACGACCACCAGGTTGCGATTGCAAGGAAGTTTGCCGAATCCGGGCACGTACTGCTGGCCAACGATGAAGAGGAGTTGCTGGAAAAGATTACGGAACTGCCGTTCTTCATCCCCAGACAGCGCATAGCACAACCCGAATTGGTAACTCGGCGTGTCATGGGGTTTTTGGACGAATTAAGCGTTTAGAACGCTACAGGGGGGAGCAATGAGTTTTTTCACAAGGCTGTCCAGGAAAAGCCGCCAGCGCAAACTTGCCCTGTTCAACAATGTTTTCAGGCCGACGAAGCAGATGCGCATTCTGGATGTCGGCGCAGAAACAAATCCGGACGGCGACAGGGGATTGCAGCTTATCGATTCATACTTATGGAAATCCAGCATTACCGCCGTAAATCTTTCAAAGGAACATATAAGTCGGATCAAAAAGCGGCATCCGCAGATCACAGCCGTCGTCGCCGATGCGTGCAAACTGCCCTGGCCTGACAAGTATTTTGATATTGTATACAGCAACGCCGTGATCGAGCATGTCGGAGATTTCGCCAGACAGAAGCAAATGGCCGATGAGATCATGCGGGTTGGCAAACGGTGGTTTGTCGCCACTCCAAACCGCTGGTATCCTTTTGAGTTTCATCTGCGTTTGCCGCTGGTGACATGGCTTGCGGGCGAGGCGTATCTTTATGCCGCATGTGTTGTGCGTTACAACCACGTTCATATGAGATATACTTTCGCCAATCCCAAGGCGGACTTCAAGCTAATGAGCTTAAAGGAAATGAAATCCTGTTTTCCTCGAAGCCGGATAGTCAAGCAGAGAATTACGTTCATGGCTGAAACGCTCATTGCCGTCGGCGGAGACGTTGAAAATGTTTCGGGGGACGCTGATGACCGGGCGCAATCAGCTTAAACGGAGAATCAAGGCGGTTATCCTTGCGCCGATTCGCGACTTTGGGCGATGCAAATTGGCTTCCCACATCTGCGCGGCGCTATGGCCGGTAGCAGGTAAACCGGTCTTGAATCGCCTGCTTTCAAGTCTTCGTGACCAGGGCATTGACCAGGCCGTTATTTGTTCCTACGGTGACAACCAAAGATTAAAAGATGCTGTTAAGGATGTTAAAGGGATGGAGCTTGAGTTTCTGGATGAGCCTTTTCCGGTTGGCAGCGCCGGCTGTATCAGAGATGCCTCCTGTGGTGACAGAAATACTTTACTCCTGGTGCTGCACGCCGGCATAATATCGCCCCCAAAGGTAAGTACGCTCATAGAGGCTCATCAGGAGAATAAATCACATCTGACCGTTTTCTTCGCATCTGGCCCCCAAAGCTCCCCGCCCGAAGACCGTGCTCTGGAGATTTATGTCTGTGACCGGCAGGTCATTGATTACATGCCATCACAAGGCTACTTCGATATAAAGGAAGGTCTGATTCCCGAAATGGTAAGAGTTGGCCAAACTGTCGCCGCCAAAGTCCTCTCACTGCACGCAACCGGTTTTCGCGATCATGAAAGTTATCTCTCTGCCCTGACACATTACCTCCATAGCGGCGTTGACATTAACGAGGACCTCTCGCTCGATCTAATCAGGAGATCAATAGACCTGTGGACGGCCGAAAATGCCCGACTTGCCGCGGATGTCACCATCCACGGGCCCGTTGTTGTCATGGAAAGGGCCGTAATTGCAAGCGGAGTGGTAATATTCGGACCGACCATAATAGAGCCGGACGTTACCATTGGCGAAAATTCCCTCATTGACAACACCGTAGTCTGGGCCCGGGCAAATATCGCATCAAACTGTCGAATTCACCACAGCATTATCGATCACAGCGCAACCGTACGTCCCAATTCTGTGGTGAACAAGCATGTCGTGCTCTGCCGGCCATAACTATGCTTTGTTCAATTATCAAAACAGGAGGTGAAAATTGGCTAACATCGAAAAATATCATTTTCAGCCCGTTCAACGTCATATCCCCGATTTCTACAATACCGATACATCGCAAAGCAATCCCCTGATGACCTTGCTTACGGCAATCGTGCGTTGGTGGCGGATCGTACTCGCCACATTTCTGGCCGTTTGCATAATCGGCCTGCCGCTGTTGTGGATTGTCGTCAAGCCTTACTACAAAGCCACTGCCGCCATTCGCATCACCCCCGTCATATCGAGCATTCTCTTTAACGGCGACAACTCCATACCCATGTATAAAAACTTCGTCCGCACTCAGGCCGATCTCATCGTCAACGACATGGTGCTGCAAAAAGTCGCAGAAGATCTCACCATAGCAAATGTAATACGCACCGCAACATCGGCCACTTCGGATACCGCCCCCGAAGGCAAACTCAAAGGCGCAGACACCGCACGAATGGTCAAGACTCTCAGGGCAATGGTAAACAGCGGCACATTGCGAGTGGAGCATGAGAACAACACCGAATTGATAAAAATAACCATGAAAAGTCCCGAGCCTGAGCAGGCCGCCGCCATAGTAAACTCGTTCCTGAAAGCATACATGAACATTGTAGCCGCCGAAGAATGCAAATCCGAGGACGATAAAATAGCCGTCCTGGAAAATGAAGCCGCCGCCCTCAGCCAGAAGCTGCGGCGACAGCGCACTGCTATCGGCGAGATGACCAGGGAATACGGCACCGCCTCCCTCACCGCCCGACAGGAAATGAAGTTGAAGCGCCTCTCGGACCTGCAAAACAAAATCACGGAATTCGAGATGGGCAGGATTGCCTTGAAAGTCAAAGAGAAACTGCTCGAGAATAAACGCGAACTGGAAATTGAACCCCAGGAACTGATCAGGTTGCGATACGACTTCATAAACGCCGATCTCATGGTCAAAACCTTAACCATCAACACCGTCAAACTCGATCAGGAACTGATCTTCGCCAAACAGCAATTGACCGAAACTAACCCGAAACTCGCACGCAAAGTCGAAGTAGTCAAAACCCTCAAGGAACGACTCCAGCAGCATCGTGAAGAAATGGGCAAAAACTTCGATGACATGGTTGCCAAGGAATTGACCAGAAAAGACAAGGACAAACTCTCCGCCGTGAAAACGCAATTGCGGCAAACCGAATTTTACCAGCAGCACCTCCAGAAGATGCTCTCCGCCGAAGATGCAAGCACCATAGAACTCGGACGCAAACAATTGGCTATCGAAGACCTCCAGGTCCAGTTTGATATGACCAAGGAGTTTTATGACACCGTACGCCGGCGCGTCCGGGAACTCGAAATGGAACGTAAACGCCCCGCCAGAGTTTCTAAAGCCTACTACGCCAACACCGCTCCTTTTGAAGATAAACGCAAAAAGTACACCATTGCTCTTATGTTTGCCGCTATGGGTCTCGCAGCGTTGCCGGCCATTCTCAAAAACCGCTTCGATAAAAGCCTGTGTACCCCCAATGACGTTGCCCAGGCCACGGGAATTAGAATAATTGGAACCACCACCAGATCGAGTGACGTCGAGCAATCGTTTCTGCCTGAGTATTTTGTCAATGATTATCAGACCATTTGCGCCAATCTCGGGCTGCTCAATGGGCACGGAATACCCAAAAAACTCTCGATAACCAGCCCCTGCCCCAGGGATGGTAAAACCACGTTCGCTATCAACCTTTCAATGAGTCTGGCAAGGATGGACAAGAAAGTATTGCTGATTGACGGTGACCTGCGAAAGGCCGACATTGCCTACCTCATGAAACTCTCGGGTGTCTCTAACGGTCTAAAGCACGTGCTTCTCGGAGCCGAACCTCAGGACTTCATCTGCTCCACCTCTATAGAAGGCCTTGACATCCTGCCGAGCAACCCTTGTCAACCTTCGACTGTTTATAACCTCATAGCATCCCAGCGCTCACGGGACATCCTCGACTCTATCAGCACGCAATATGACCACATAATCATTGATACCCCACCCCTTCTGGATGTTCCTGACGCCCTGTTGTGGGCAAAGGCCGTTGACGCCGTCATCCTTGTCGCCTATTCCGGGCACACAAAAAGTACCGACATCAGGGAAACTCTCGATAGGCTTGCCCAGACAGGAACTGCCGTGCTCGGCACAGTCCTCAACAATGTTCCTGTACGACAAAGCTACAATTCATATCGCGGCTACGCGGAACCCACCTCGACTACCACACCGCATTGGAACAGCGCCGCAAGGGTCAATCTGCTGCCTATGGGAGAGCCGGAAAATGACATGCACAAAGAATATGCAACTAATTGTGATGCATAACCGTATTGATCGCCGTAACAAAGCAAACACCGCTCTGCTGCGGTCAGTCTTACCGATTCAACCGCTCGCCGACATAATCTACAGCCGCCTTGCAGGTGATTGCCCATCAGGTTGCACCGGCAAAACAATGATCGCGATCCCCAAAGAATGGGAAACCAAATCTTCAGGCCGTCGCCTCGATATAACATACTATGCCGGCAACAGGCTCGACAGCCCTCCTCTAACCAAAATGCGAAAGTCAAATCACTGGCTCGTCATTTCCAACGGCAGATTCGTTACGAATATCGACAGCGACCGGCTCCCAAAAGCCCTGAATGACCGCCAACATCTTATAGCCGTCAATGTTGATCCCGCATTACAGGCCTATCACGAAAAAGTGGCCCTTGGCTCAAACGGCAACGTAGCCGGCTTCAAACGTGTCTATTCCAATTCACTCTCGCCGGGTTTTCTCCGTGATCACTGGCCCCATCATATCTTTGTCAGACCTTCAATGCTCGCCGACTTGCTCGTCGATGGCACATTGCCGCTTGACTTCAGCGAGTTCCTGAACACCTGCTCTCGCCGTTCATTCCAGTGGAATTGTCTCAACATCGGCGGCAGCGTAATCGACCTGGAGACAGAAACAGGAATGCTGCATTTGCTTACAGCATCGCAGCGTTCGTTGCAGCCAGTTCGAGGTACCCCACACAATAACAATTCCTGCAATATCGCCGGCAGCGTCAGGTTTTTTGGTGACGTACTCATAACCGGCAATGTCCGCATCGGCGAAAATGCAATAATAGTCGGGCCCGCAATTCTCGGAGACAACGTAAAGATCGGCAGCCGCGTAATCGTCAAATCCTCAATAATAGCCCCCAATCTCTCCATACCGGATGGCTCGGTCATACAAGACCGTGTCCTGACTAAACATTCGTTATCGCAAACAAAACCGCTGACAAATCCCGGCCCTGTCCGGATCGGCGCCCTCGCCTCAAAAGGCAATTACCGCTCCTGGCCACTGCTCTCCTACGCTCGATGCGGAAAACGAATCGCCGACGTGCTTTTTTCATCGATCCTTCTTCTCCTGTTTGCCCTGGTATTCCCCGTAATTGCCCTGAGCATCAAACTCAATTCCCCCGGACCCATCTTGTTCGGACACAAACGCCAGGGCCTGCACGGGCGACCCTTCAACTGCCTCAAGTTCAGAACCATGATCGTCGGCGCCGTAGACATGCAGCACAAGCTCATGTCCAGAAACCACGTCGACGGACCACAGTTCAAAATAACCGACGATCCCAGGGTCACCACCATCGGGAACTTCCTGCGAAATACGTATATCGACGAGACCCCGCAGTTCATTAATGTCCTGCTCGGTCAAATGAGCATCGTCGGACCAAGGCCGTCCCCCGAAGCCGAAAACCAGCGCTGTCCCTTCTGGCATGACGCCAGATTGTCCGTTCGCCCGGGCCTTACAGGGCTCTGGCAAATGCACAGAACACGCCAACCGGGCCGTGATTTCCAGGAGTGGGTACATTATGACACTCAATACGTCAGAAACATGTCTCTGCGACAGGACCTCTCGTTATGCTGGATGACGGCCCGAAAACTTATCGCCAACTTTATCGACCAGTTCTAAAATAACTCACTCGATGGTTGCAAAATAACAATAACCATGCCGCCGCCAAAAACTAAAAAACCGCTGGACAAGGACAGCTCGCTCTTCGTACGTCCCAAAGGCATTCTCTGCCAGGACGAGTACTGGTTGTTTCTCAAGAACAGGTATCACCTGACCTCAAGAGAAACCCAGGTCGCCATTCTAATATGCAGGGGTTTCAGCAACGACGAAATCGCCGAAGCCCTCAAAATAAGCCAAAGCACCGTGAAGACCCACCTGAGAAATCTTTTTAGAAGGGTAAGGGTAAACAACAGGATACTACTCTTGCTCCAGTTCATTGAGGATGTCACCAATTCCTACGGCAAAATTTGATGTCCCCCGGCAATCCGGATCGCCGATTGATGTATGTGTAAAGGAGACTATACGATAAAGACGCCGACATAATTTGTTTCGTGTATTCTTGTCATGTATGCCGTTTCTCTTGCACCCCCCGCCACTCCCGAAAACGTCTACACCATCCCCCCTCACCGCGCAAGTTCAGCAACCTCCTCCACACCGAAAGCCCGATCATAAATCCGAACCTCGTCGATCATCCCGCCACCATAGATGAATCTCATCCATTTTGCAGAAGCCTTATTATTTATCAAGGTGCGGTCAACATAAGATTGAAAAACGTATTGGATTCTGTTATATATAGTGTTAACTGGTCTTACGAAACAACAAAGACCTGTACTGCCTCGAGAAGATGAACTGAATGCGTTAACGGCCAATAACTTGAACCACATGCAGAAATGAAGGAGAAAATCAGAATGAAGAACGCAATACGCTCGACCATGGTAGTAAGCTTCATCATTATTGGGATCTCAGCAATCTTGTTTTCAAACGCTCTTGGGCAACGTTCATCCAGGCCGAGGGGAGGCCAAATGAGTGTGTCGGAACTTGAGAAGCCTCCTGTCCCAAAAGACGACAATGAGAAGAAGATACTCGGTATTCTGGCTGATATACGCGCAACTCAAAGCTACAGGAATGTGCCGCCCCAGGACGGGCGATTCCTTCGCATCACGACCCGGGCGATGAATGCAAAAAATGTCGTTGAGATCGGAACGTCCACCGGCTACTCGGGCATATGGTTCGGGATGGCGCTTCAAAAAACCGGCGGCAAGCTGACGACATTTGAAATCGACGCCCAGCGTGCCGCTACCGCCCGCGCTAATTTCAAACGAGCGGGCATGGCTGATATCATTACCATCGTCGAAGGAGATGCTCACGAGGAAGTTAAGAAACTGAAAGGCCCGATCGACATTCTCTTCCTCGATGCAGACAAAGAAGGCTACATCGATTATCTTAACAAACTGTTGCCGTTAGTCCGCCCCGGCGGCCTTGTCATCGCCCACAACATCAATGCCAGGATGGCTGATCCGAAGTACATGAAAGCCATAACCACAGATCCAAAGCTTGAAACCATAGTTCGAAGCGGAGTCGGTCTGACTCTTAAGAAATGACGATGCCAGATAGATGGATGACATTTATCTATGCCGGCCGGATAGGAAGTGGCGGT
>SDBV01005254.1_pt1 | contig 18329 bp, 5 predicted proteins | sample 2277081 | NCBI WGS metagenome assembly SDBV01 (sample SAMN10402039, study PRJNA504765) | marine sediment metagenome | isolation source: marine sediment core GS10_PC15, 223 cmbsf | place: Arctic Ocean: Southern Knipovich Ridge | collected 2010 | reverse complement strand
TGAGTCTGGCGGCGTGGCATGGTGCAGCAGCGTGGGGTCGGCATGATAAACGGTGTCCAGCGTGGCCACCAACGTACTGGCCGCGATGCTGCCGCCCCACTCGTAAAACTCTCCGTTGGGCAAAATGTAGGCCCAATTGCTCTGGGTGGTGGTGCGCAAATACCTCTCGCCCAGACCACGGGAGTTGTAGTAGTAGTCCTGGGAGGCGTCATATTCCGTGCCGTACAGAGCGAACTGTTGATCCAGTTCGTACGCCTGGGAAATGAGTTCCGCAGAATACGTGATCGGCTCCCCGTCGGGATCGCTTGCAACCAGCGGAACCGCCAGCGTGTCGGTGGTGTGAGACATCGTCTGGTCGGCAATCGGATCAAGCACCGGCGGGCGATCACCTCGGATCTGCAGCGTCCAACTATTGAGCGTTCCCGAGTCCCAATAGAAATCGTCCGTGATTTGCAGCGTCCAGGTGCCGGCGGCGTTGATTCCGTCTGTGGCCGACAACAGCCCCTCCGGCCGGAAGCGGCCCGTAAACGGAGAATTCGCAAGCGGGATGGCCGTGGTGGCTTCGTCGTCCAAGATGGTTTGCGTGAAGTTGTCACCGCTTCCACCCACGTCGGTGAACAGCTCGACCGTCGTTCCGTCGGGCGCGATCAGGTATACGTCGAGGTCCGCGTCCCAAGTGTGGGTGATATCCAGTTCGACGTCCACGTCGAGAACCAGCATGGAATCCGGGACCGTAAGGGTTGACAAGATCGTGCCGCCGTCGATCAGAGCGCGAGGCGTGTCGGTCGACTCGTAGCGGATGACGGCGGGGTCGTCAATGGTGAAACTCCCCGCGTACGCCGGCCCGGGTGTCCCGTGGACATCGGACAGCGCGCCGGCGTTGATCGTGTAGCTGACGGGTCCTTCGACGCCCGAGACGTCGACCATGTACCGGACCGTGTCGGCATCCACCACGATTGCGGCGGTGACCGTCCCGGAGCTAAGCGACAGATCGCTCAGATCGACCGAGGCGGCGTCCACGGCCTCGTTGAAGTTCAGCGTAATCGACGTCGGCACGCCGCTGAGCACCTCATCCTGCGCAGGACTGGCCGAGGTGACTGCCATGGCCACCTGATCGTAATAGAACGTCGCCTGCCAGGGGGCGACCGATTGGCCGGTGCCGGCGTGGTCAACCGCGCCCGCAGCGATTGCCATCTGCTGCGGGCCGTCGACGGTCACCGGCGAGCTGTTGAACTGGAAGGTGAGTGTGTTGCCGTCTACGAGCGTCACGGAGTCGGCCGCGATCGAGTTGACCGTCAGGTCGGACGCGTCCACGCTGGCCGGGTCATAGTCGCGCGAGAAGTCAACCGTGAAAGCCGTCGGGGCCGTGGAAACGACGGACGCGGCGGATGGATTGCTTCCTACCACGCTGAGGCCCGCGTCGGTGACCTGCAGTGCCCAACTGTCCAGCGTTCCGGTGTCCCAAAAGTAGTCGTCGGTGATCTCCAACGTCCACGTGCCGGCGGTGATCATGCCGTCGACGTCCGAGAGCGAGCCCTCGGGCTGGAAGCGGCCGGTAAACGGAGCGCTCCCTGCGGCAATGGAAACACTCGCTTCGTCGTCCAAGACGGTCTGGGTAAAGTTATTGCCGCTGCTGCCCACGTCGGTCAACAACTCGATGCGGGTCCCGTCGGGGGCGATCAGGTAGATGTCCAGATCGTCGACCCAGGTATGGGTGATGTTCAACTCGACGTCCAGGTCGACGATGGTGAAAGCTTCTGGGATCGTAATCGTGGCAGTCATTGTCGCGTTGTCGACCAGAGCGAGCGGCGTGTCGGTGGACTGGTAGCGGTTGATGTTCGGGTCGTCGACGACAAAGTGGCCCACGTACTGCGAGCCCGGCGTGCCGTAAGCGTCCGCGATGGCCCCGGTGTTGAGCGTATAGGTCATCTGACCTTCTACGCCGACAATCGCCACCGTGTAGCGGACGGTATCCGCATCCACCAGGCTGGCGGCCGTGACGGTCCCCGCGCTGAGCGTCAAGTCGTCCACGCCCACGGAGGCGGCGTCGACCGCCTCGTTGAAGTTCAAGGTGATCTCGGTCGGAGCCGACGTCAGGACGACGCCTTCGGCCGGACTGGTAGACGTCACGGCCATGGTGACCTGGTCGGAGTAGAACGTCGCCTGCCAGGCGCTGGCGAACTCACTGCTGCCGGCGCGGCCAATGGTTCCGGCGAGAATCTGCATCTGCTGCGGGCCGTCACTGGTCACGGGCGACGTATTGAAGTGAAACGCTACCGTGTTCCCGTCGACCAACGTGAACGAATCGGCCGCCACGGCGTTGACCGTCAGATCGGGCGCATCGATGGTTGCGGCGTCGTAATTGTGCGAGAAGTCGATGGTGAAATCGGTCGGCGCCGTGGAGACGATGCTCCCGGCGGCCGGAGAACTGCCCGCCACGTTCATCCCCAGTTGCTGCAAGGTGCCCAGCGCGTTGAGCCGACCGCCGGTGACGACCGAACCGGCGAGCGAAGCGAGCGGGTCGGTGCCCTGCAACAGGGCGGCGCGGATTTCGGCCACGCTGGCCTCGGGGGCCACCGACCACGCCAGGGCAGCCACGCCGGTTACGTGCGGCGTGGCCATGCTGGTCCCCGAATAGGAGGCGTAGCTGCCGCCCGCAACGGTGCTGTAGACCGCGACGCCCGGCGCGGCCAGGTGGACCGTCGTGGCACCATAGCTGCTGAAATAGGCGAGATTGTCGTTATGGTCGGTGGCCGCCACCGAGAGCACGTTGGGCAAATTATAATTGGAGGGATAATGCGGGTAGGAATCGTTGTTACTGGCGCTGTTGCCGGCCGCCGCCACGAAGAGGATCCCGGCGTCGCCGCTGGCCTGAATGGCGTCGTTCATCGCCGAACTATACCCGCCGCCTCCCCAGCTATTGTTGGTCACCCGAACGTTCACGCCGTAGGTGGTCCGCATCATCGTGGCGTAGTTGACCGCCCGAACGGCATCGGAAATCCACCCGGATCCGCTGGCGGAGAGGAACTTCAGGCCCATGATCGAGCTGGACCAGTTCACGCCGGTCACTCCCTGGCCGTTGTCGCCTGTGCCCGCGATGGTGCCGGACACGTGCGTGCCGTGGTTGTGATCGTCCATCGGATCGCCATCATTGTTGACGAAATCGTAGCCGTGGACGTCGTCGACGAACCCGTTACCGTCGTCGTCGATACCGTTTCCGGCGATCTCGCCGGGGTTGGTCCAAATGTTGGCCGCCAGATCGGGGTGAGTGTAGTCGACGCCGGTGTCGATCACCGCCACCACAATACTGCTGCTTCCAGTGGAGATGTCCCAGGCGGCTGAAGCGTCGATGTCGGCGTCGACCGTTCCGCCGGTCTGGCCGGTGTTTTCCAGGCCCCAAAGGCGGTTGTACTGCGAATCGTTCGGGTTTAGCTGAAGCTGGCGCGCCCCGTCGAGCTCATAGCTGTCGACGTACTTGGTGCCACCCAGCCAGTCGGCTACGGAGTCGGCCGATGCCCCGGAACTCCGCACCAGGACCTGGCCGGCCAGCCCCAGACCCCGCAGCACCTCGAACTCCAGACCACCGCCCATCAGCAGAGTGGCCGTCTGGACTACCGAGCTGATCCCATCGAGCGAGTCAGCGTTGAACCGGACGATCCAATCGTACACGTCTACCTGGCTGGCGGCCGCTCCCTCCGACCCACCTTCACTGTCCGGCGACACGTTGGGCAGATTGGCGTGCCTCAGCGCGTCGGCCTCGGCCAGGTCCTCAAACCAGACCGAAGAAACTTCCGAAAGGACGCCGCCGGCGTTGAAGAGGCAACGTTGTTCCAGTTGCTCGAGGCGCAATGCCCTCGGCTCGCGATTCGCCCCGCGTTTGGCCAAGAGGCCGAACCGCCGTTGGCCGCAGTCTGCCCTGGGCACATTGGGCGCCGAAGCCGAAAGGCTGCCCCGCGTTATAGGAAAGGAACTCTGCCGTTGAACGTGAAGTCTGGCAACTCCCATGGTACTCTTTCTGCCTAACGTGAACCGGCGCTCAAATCCGGCAGTGAACTTACTGCCGGCACGGAAGAATCACTTTCCGTGACAGCGCCTTGCCCGGCGGCGCGCACGTGCGGCCGGTTCGATTTCCGGCCCGCGGATCGCGACGTGCCGGTAGAGATGGAGTTCGATCCGTCAGACGGATGCGGAGGGAGGGAGAGAACAGCCCTGCTGAGCCTGGTTACCGCGACGTGCGGCGACAGATTAGAGCTTCGCCGAAGTGAAGTGTGCGCAGACTGTGCCCGCGAGGCTTCCAAAACGCTTCCTCCCGCAGAGCGGCAGCAAGAAACTCAGCTACCATGTTCTGACGTGTCAAACGAATTGCGGAGGTGTGCTCTCCGTGTGACGGTCGTCCGTGCCGCCATCTGAAACATACGTTACGTTTTCGGGCGCGGCCAGTTCCACGGCAAAGTAAGGGTTCGGGCCGCCGGCCCGGCCGCCGGGCCGGGTAGGGGTTGCCACGCTGAAAACGGTTGAATCGGCGGATCTCCCCGTGTACATTAGAAGGTGTCTGGCGGATCGTCGGCGACCGGATGTGCCCAGTAGTAACAACAACCATCAACCGTCAAGCAAGGTTCACCATCCCCCTTCTCTTGGAGCTGCCAACATGATCCTACCACGCTCGCATCTGATGTCTGCCGGCCTTGTGGTTCTAATTGCCGCCGCGGGTTTGCCCGCCGCAGTGCCGCCGGCAGCGGGAGACGCAGTGCCGCCGGCAGCGGGGGACGCTGTGCCGCCGGCAGCGAGGGACGCTGAGCAGGCGACACAATCCAAGACAACCAAGCCCACGCTGCCCGCCAAATGGATCCAAGCCTTCCGGTGGCGTTGCATAGGACCCGCCAACATGTCGGGACGGATCACGTCCATCGCGGTATATGAAAGGGATCCGAATATCTGGTGGGCGGCCAGCGCGTCCGGTGGCTTGCTGAAGACCACCAACAACGGCGTCACATTCGAGCATCAGTTCGATCGGGAGGCGACCGTTTCCATCGGTGACGTTCAGGTGGCGCGTTCGAACCCCGATATCCTTTGGGTCGGGACCGGCGAGGCCAATCCCCGCAACAGCGTCTCCTGGGGCGACGGCGTCTACAAGTCGACCGACGGCGGAAAGACCTGGAAGAACATGGGACTGAAGAAGATCTTCCAAACGGGCCGCATTGCCATCCACCCCAAGAATCCGGATATCGTCTACATCGGGGCGCTGGGCCGGCTTTGGGGCCCCAACGAAGAGCGAGGGCTCTTCAAGACCACCGACGGCGGAAAGTCCTGGGAAAAGATCCTCTACGTCGACGACAAGACCGGCATCGTCGACGTCCAGATGCACCCCAAGAATCCCGACACCCTGATCGTGTCCGCCTACGAACGCCAACGAGACGGGTTCGATTCCAACGACCCCAAGAAGAAGTACGGCCCCGGCTCCGGACTCTACAAGACCACCGACGGCGGGAAGAACTTCAAGAAGCTCACCCAGGGCCTGCCCGACTGCAAGCTGGGGCGTATCGGGATCAGCTACTATCGGGCCGACCCCAAGTACGTCTACCTCGTGCTGGAATCGGAAAAAACCGGCCAGGAGCCGCCTAACGCCGCCTACGCCGGGATCCGCGGCACCGACGCGGAAGTGGGGGCACGCATTACCGAGGTGACCGCCAAGGGGCCCGCGGACAAGGCGAAGCTCAAAAAGGGTGACATCGTGATCACCATCGACGGTGTAACGGTCCACTCCTACGCCGATTTTCTCCGAGAGATGCGCCAGCGAGTGGCCGGCGACAAGGCCAAACTGGGAGTCTCCCGGGCTCGCAAGGGCGTGGAGCTGGAAATCACCTTCGGAAAACGGCCGAAACCGAAGAGCGAGCCGCGGTCCGGCCGGAGCGGGTCCTCTCAGCGATCTCGCGCCAGCACCCCCTTCAGCGGCGGCCTGGGCGGCCAGCGAGAGAATCTGCAGGATCAGCAAGGTGAGGAAGGGCAGCAGCACGGCGGCGTCTACCGCAGCCAAGACGGCGGCGAGAGTTGGACTCGAATCAACACTGTCAATCCGCGCCCGATGTACTACAGCCAGATACGGGTCGACCCCCGGGACAACAAGTATATCTACGTCCTGGGAACCTCGCTCTATCGGTCCAGCGACGGCGGCGAGACCTTCACCTCCGACGGAGCCCGAGGCGGCGTACACGTCGATCACCACGCCATGTGGATCGATCCGCGAGACCCTCGCCACATGATCCTGGGCAACGATGGGGGGATCTACGTGACCCACGATCGAATGGGGCACTGGGACCATCACAACCACGTCGCCATCGGCCAGTTTTATCACGTCGCCGTGGGGCCCAAGCGAGACTACCGGGTCTACGGAGGGCTGCAAGACAACGGCAGTTGGGGCGCGCCCAACCGGACACGTGGCGGGACCGGCCCGGTAAACTCCGATTGGATCCGGATCGGTGGCGGCGACGGCTTTATCTGTCTGGTCGACCCCGACGATGCGGATCAACTCTACTTCGAGAGCCAAAACGGTAGAATGGGACGCATCAACTTCCGCACCGGTCAGCGGGGATCCATCTACCCGCGACCGCCCAAAGGTGTCAAGTACCGCTTCAACTGGAAAACGCCCTTCATCCTTTCGCACCACAACCCGCGGATTCACTACAGCGCCGGCAACCACGTCTTTCGCTCGATCGATCGGGGTGATCGGCTGAAGGCAATCTCGCCGGAGATCACCAATACCGACCGCGGCAGCGGCAGCGCCGTGGCGGAATCTCCGCTGGATGAAGACGTCCTCTACGTCGGCACAACCGACGGAGCACTCTGGATGACCAGCAACGGCGGCAAGGATTGGACCGACCTGTTTGCCGATCCCCCCAAGGATCAAGAGCAGAAAAAGAAGCAAGAGGAAAAGAAAAAGACCGAGAGCGACAAGGAGTCGGACAAACCGGCCAAGGCAGAAGCAGCGAAGGGCAAGGAAGGATCGTCCAAGGGTGAAACCGCCGGCAAAAAGGGCGACGGCAAGGACAAGAGTGAGGAAGGCCAGCCCAAGGACGGTTCCAAACCTCTCAAAGAGCTGCTGCCCAAGCCCCGCTGGGTGAGTTCGATCGAGACCTCGCGGGCTGCCGCCGGCCGGGCCTACGTGACCTTCGACGGACACCGCAGCGACGACGGCCGGCCTTACGTCTTCGTGACCGAGAACCACGGGAAAACCTGGCGTTCGCTTCAGGCCAATCTGCCCCAGACCGCCGGATCGACCCGTGTTGTCCGCGAAGACGTCAAGAATCCGAACGTCTTGTACCTGGGCGCCGAATTCGCCGTCTGGGTATCGGTCGACCGCGGCGCGAGTTGGACCAGGCTCAACAACAACCTGCCCACCGTGGCCGTGCACGAAGTTGCAATTCATCGCACCTCGGGCGAAATCGTGGCCGGCACACACGGGCGCAGTCTCTGGGTCCTCGACGTCACCGCCCTGCGGCAAATGAGCGCCGAGACAGTCAAGGCCGAGGCCTTCCTCTACCGACCCAACGACGTGGTTCGGTGGCACTACGAACCCCGCCGCGGCAGCAGCGGAACGCGGCGATTTGTCGGACAAAACCCCGAATACGGGGCCCAGATCTACTACTCGCTGGGCAAAGACGCCGGTCAGGCCGGCCTCGCGATCAGCGACATCCAAGGACGCACCGTTGCCAAATTGGAGGCAACGAACAAGGCCGGTCTGCACGTCGCCCGATGGGATCTGCGCAGCACCACGCGCGGCCCGCAGAGCGGACGCAGCCGGGGCAGTTCCGGCTCGCGGCCGGCCTCCTACCTGGTTACGCTCACGGTCGACGAGAAGGAGTATCGCCAACCGCTGAGAATCCTGGCAGACCCCGGCTACCCCGAGTCGACCTACAGCCGTGACGAGCACCGGCAGTGGGAGTCTCTGTTCACCGAGAAGGAGGACGACCAAGGCGGCCGCGTGGATTGAGATTCGGCAGCCACACATCCCCCCTAACGTGGGGCACGGAATCTACCGCAGCGGACGCTTGCGTACAAATCGCGGCTATCGCACAATGGTGGCGTGTCACGGCGTTGCGATCATCCGTACCACGTTTGGCTGCCTTACCCCTTGGAGATGGAATCATGGTGCGAAATGCGAGTTTCCCGTTGGCCTCAGTGTTGATCCTTGTGCTGGCCGCCGCCGCCAGCGCGGCCGAGTCCAAAAAGCCCCCGGTGGCGTTCACCAACCCGAAGAAGGCCGGCCCCGACTTCGCCGTCCAGGGAGAATACCTCGGCCAGATAACGACCGACGAGGGCAAGTTCCAGCACGGTGTGCAGGTGATCGCCTTGGGCAACGGAAAGTTCCGAGCCGTAGCCTATCAGGGCGGGCTGCCCGGCGCCGGATGGGACAAGAGCGAGAAGATCGAGGTCGAAGGACAGACCGCCGGCGGAGTGACCACCTTTGTCGTCGAGGGCGGGACTGCCAAGGGAGTTATCGAGAAGGGCGTGTTGACCATCCAGGATGCCGACGGCCAGACGATCGGAAAACTGAGGAAGACCCGCCGCAAGAGCCCCACCCTGGGCGCCAAGCCGCCCAAGGGCGCCGTGGTCCTCTTCGACGGCAAGACGGCCGACGCCTTCAAGGGCGGGCGAATGACCGAGGACGGCCTGCTGATGGAAGGCGACACCACCCAGCAGAGCTTCCAGAGCTTCAAGCTGCACCTGGAATTCCTCACCCCCTACATGCCCACGCGTCGAGGACAAGGCCGCGGCAACAGCGGCTTCTACGCACAGGGCCGTTACGAAGTGCAGATCCTCGACTCCTTCGGCCTGGAGGGCATGAACAACGAATGCGGGGGGATCTACGGGGTGGCCCGGCCGAAGGTCAACATGTGTCTGCCGCCTTTGTCCTGGCAGACCTACGACGTGGACTACACGGCGGCCGTGTTCAAGGACGGCAAGAAGGTCAAGCACGCCACGATGACGGTCCGCCACAACGGAGTGCTGATCCACGAGAACCAGCAGTTGCCACATCGGACGACCGCCTCGCCGGTTGCCGAGGGGCCTCAGCCCGGACCAATATACCTGCAAAACCACGGCTGCCCGGTCCGTTTCCGCAACATCTGGCTGGTGGAGAAGTAGAGGAAAATCCGATAGCCTCCTGCCGTGGATCGAATGGAGATTGCACATGACTTGCTGTTTCAGCCGCCGGACGCATTTGACGCTGAGTCTCGCCACGGGCCTTGCACTGCTGGCCGCAATTCCAACTCCCCGGGCCGCCGCCCAGGCCGCCGACCTCCGCGCCATGGTCGAGGCCGACTGGACGGCCCAGGAGAAAGGCCACGGCCGAACACCGCACACCCCCGCGGCAATCCGCGACGTTCTCTCCCGGGCCGGCCGCCTGTTGGACGATCTGCGGCAGATGCCCAACACCCCAGACCTGCAAGCGGAGGCCCGGGCATTAGACACCCTTCGCCGGCAGGTCGGCCGTCTCGACTCGCTCGACCAGCCGGCCCGGCTGGCCCTCTATCGCCGCATCCGCTGGGTTGCTCGCGAGATGGCCCTGAAGAATCCGCTGCTGGCCAACAGGCCCGTGGTGTTTCTCAAACGCCGCCGCTTCATCTGCCAGATGCTCCACGAGTACATCGGCTACTACTACAATTACGGAGACGTCGCCGGCGGCGGGGTCTACGTGCTCGAACAGCCCGGTAGGTCGCTCAAAGTCCGCGATCTGGTCGGCGGCCGTCTGCCGCGCGGCACCTATGCCACGTTGTCGACGTCGTACGACGCCGCCACCGTCTACTTTGCCTTCGCCGAGGTCCGCCCGTTCGACCGCAACCGCCCGCCGCAGGCCGACTGGACAATCTTGCCTTCTGCCGACCGCGTGCCGCGCGAGCTGAACTATTTCTCCTCCCGGCGGTCCAGCTTCCACATCTTTGCGGTCGACGCCAATGCTGGTGATCTTACGGAGGGCAAGCTCCGCCAACTGACCCAGGGGGTCGAGGACGACTTCGACCCCTGTCCCTTGCCCGACGGAGGCATCGCCTTCATGTCCTCGCGCCGCGGCGGCTTCTGCCGCTGCGACAACCCCTTCGAGCCGATCCCCACCCACACCCTGCACCGCATGGACCCTTCCGGCGGCAACATCAAAACCCTCTCGTCGCACGAAACCAACGAGTGGCACCCCTCCGTGTTGAACGACGGGCGGATCGTCTACTGCCGCTGGGACTACGTCGATCGTTCGGCGGCCCACTTCCACGGCCTCTGGGTCAGCAACCCCGACGGCAGCAACCCGGCGATCCTCTTCGGCAACTACACCAAGCGGATCAGCACCTGCTTCCAGCCCCGGGCGATCCCCGGCTCCAACCGGATCGTCTTCGTCGCCGGGGCCCATCATGCCAACGTGGGCGGCTCGCTGGCCATCTTCGACCCCGCCCGAGCCCGGCTCGACCCCAAAACCGGCCAGGACCGCTTCGACTCCATCGAGGTCCTCACTCCCGAGGTCTGCTTTCCCGAGACCCCCGACGGCTGGCCAAAGACCTTCTACCACAGCCCCTGGCCGCTCTCGGAAGACTACTACCTGGTGGCTTTCAGCCACGATCCCCTGCCCGGCATGGGTTCCGGGGTAAGGCGCGACACCGAGACGGGCATCTACTACTTCGATCGCTTCGGCAATCTGGAGTTGCTCTACCGCCAGGAGGGCATCTGCTGCGTGGGCCCGATTCCCCTGGCCCCCCGCACCCCGCCGCCGGTCGTGCCCGGCACGGTCGACCCCGGCCTTGGAGACCAGGGCGAGTTCATCCTCGCCGACGTCAACTGGAGCCTGATGCCGATGCCCGCCTCTCGCCCCATCCGCAAGCTGCGGATCTACCAGGTGCTTCCCAAGGAGACCACCCACATTGCCAACCGCCCGCGGATCGGACACGCCAACGCCGAGAGCGCGCGGATGTTGCTGGGCACGGTTCCCGTGGAGGCCGACGGCTCGGCATATTTCCGCGCCCCGGCCCGAAAACCGCTCTATTTCCAGGCGGTCGACGCCCACGGCCGCGCCGTGCAGACCATGCGGAGCGTGACCTACTTGCAGCCGGGCGAGCGACATAGCTGCGTCGGTTGTCACGAGCGACCCGGCTCCACACCGCCCGCCCGCCAACTCCTGGCAACCACCCGCCCCGCCTCGCAAATCCGTCCGGCGCCCGACGGCACTCAGCCCTTCAGCTACCCGCGGCTGATCCAGCCGGTCCTCCAGCGCCACTGCGTCCGCTGCCACGACGGCACCCAAGGGCCCCAGAAGAGCCCCCTGCTGTTGACCGGCCAGCCCATGGATACCTTCAGCCAGTCGTACCAAAGCCTGCGGCCGTACCTCCGCTGGTACGAGTGGGGCGGCGCCAGCATTACCCCCACGGTAACCCGCCCGGGACACTGCGGCGCCGACGAGAGCCCGCTGACGAAGATCCTCGACGACCCCACCCACGCCAAGCACGTCAAACTCCCCGATGCCGACCGCCGGCGGATCTACATCTGGCTCGACGGCAACGTGCCGTTTTACGGCACGTATCGAGAGCAAGCCCAGCGGGCCCAACTCGCCGGCCAAGCGGTGCCGCCGCCGGAGCTTCAGTAGGCAGAGGGTAGTTCTCAGCGGTCGGCTTCCACGCGCCCACACAAATTGATTGCAAGCGTTCACAACAATTCAGAACCGCGCGCAGAGCCGCGGTGGCGCAGAGAAACACATGTGTCGTGCATGAAAACGAGATTGGAACGACCGTCATCAAATCCGCAATTGCAATCCATCGCGAACTCGGACCGGGATTATTCGAGACCGTATATGAAGTTGTGTTGGCTCACGAACTGAAAGCACATGGGCTCGAGGTTCAACGGCAGGTTCCCACCCCCATTAAGTACAAGAGTATCACTTTTGACGAAGGATTTCGGGCCGATGTTCTAGTCAACCGCCAAGTGCTGCTCGAGTTGAAATCGATCCAGACCATTTCCCCTGCACACAAGAGAGAGCTACAGACTTACGTAAAACTGACCGGCTGTCGACTTGGCTACTTGCTGAACTTCGGCGCAGCCCTTATGAAGCACGGCATCGTGCGTGCAGTGAACGGACTATCCGATCAAGAGAAAACAAAAACTCCGCGTCTCCGCGTCTCTGCGCGCGTTTCAGAGATTCGTGACCGGTTACCATTGATTCTTCCTCAATCCTAGAGCCGAAAAGGCGACAGGTCCAATTCATGCGAAGCACCCTGCGGGCCGTTCAGGTAAATTGGACTTGTCCCCTTTTCGACGGTGGGTGTCGTTGCTGGCCGTGCTCTTCTTCCTCGGTGTCTGCCTGAGCTACTTCCTCGTCTGCCGGAGGTTGAGTCTGGCCATCGAATGGATTTTTCTGTTGGGATTCCTGCCCTCCTGGCCGATTGCCGTTCCGGCCGCATACGGATTTCAACGCCAGGGCCGCCCGTGGCGGAATCTCCTTTGGACCGCCCTCTCTTTCTCCACGTACTTCTGGGCGGCCGGCGGTTTCATTCTATGGAAAACGACCACCCTCGAGTGATCGCGCACGGCAACTGGTGAGACTGCCGTCTCTTTCGTTGTTCGCCGAAAGGGGTGGCCACCCTGCGCCGGAATCTGGTATAATGCTTTCCCTGCCGAGTTTTCGTCCGCCGGGCGATCCGGCCCGTTGTACATCGAGAAACTGGAGCACCGAAAATGAGCCGTTTTTCGTGGCGTTTTGTGTCGGCGATCGGAATCTGCTGCACAGTGCTGGCCCGGGGGTTGCCCGCATCGGCCGACGAATCGTTGCGGGGAGCCGTTGAAGACTTGATCGATACGTTCGGCAGTGCCTATCCTGGCGGCAAGGCCTACCTGACCCGGCTCGACCGCCTGATGGGCCAATTGGAGACGGCAACCGGCCAACGGGCCGAGAAGCTGCGGACGAAGCTCGAATCGCTCAGGCGCCAGGCCCTGATCGCCAATCCGCTGATAAGCGGACGCCCGTTGCTGTTTGTTGTCCGGCGCCAGTACAAGTCGGACCATCACAACACGGCCACCATGTTTCAGACCGGCGAGATCAACACCGGCAGTTTCCAGGGCGGCGGGGCCTTGAAGGCAATCGACTTCGCTGGCGACGGTGAAGTAAGAACGCTGCTCGAACTGACCGACGGCGTGATCCGCGACCCCGACGTCAGCTTCGACGGCAAGCGAGTCGTCTTCTCGATGCGCCGCGACCGGGCCGACGACTATCACATCTATCAAATCGGCGCCGACGGCAGCGGCCTGAAACAGCTCACCTTCGGCTCGGGCCTTTCCGACATCGATCCCATCTATCTGCCCGACGGACGGCTACTGTTCGGCTCCACCCGCGAGCCGAAGTACTGCATGTGCAACCGGCACATTATGGGCAACCTGTTCACGATGGACTCCGACGGGGCCAACATCCAGCAGATCGGGCACAGCACGCTGCACGAGGGTCACCCCGCCCTGTTGCCCGACGGGCGAATCGTCTACGACCGCTGGGAGTACATCGACCGCAACTTCGGCGACGCCCAGGGTGTTTGGGCCGTCAGCCCCGACGGCACCAACCACTGTGTCTACTGGGGCAACAACACCAATTCGCCCGGCGGCGTGCTCGACACCCGGGCAATCCCCGGAACCGAGCTGTTCATCGCCAACTTCTCCTCCTGTCACGACCGTCCTTGGGGCGCGCTGGCCATCGTCGACCGGCGCCTGGGCATGGACGGCAAGCTGCCGGTGATTCGCACCTGGCCGGCGGATGCGATCAACCTGGTGGGCAAGGGCAACTACGACACGTTCAAACAGGTGACGCCGAAGTACGAGGACCCCTATCCGCTCTCGGACAAGCACTTCCTCTGCTCGCGGACGGTCGGCAAGGGCGAGCAGACGGGGATCTTTCTGCTCGATCTGTTCGGAAACGAGATCATGCTTCACACGGAAGAGCCCGGCTGTTTCGACCCCATGCCGCTGGGCCCGCGGCCCAAGCCACAGGCCACCCCGTCGCGGATCGCCCTGAACAAGGGCGAGGGCTACTTCTACGTGGCCGACGTGTACGCGGGCGGCGGGATGGAGAAGATCCCGCGCGGTACGGTCAAGTATTTGCGGGTGGTCGAGTCGCCGGAGAAGCGAACCTGGACCCAACCGGCCTGGGACGGCGGGACCGGCCAGCAGGCGCCCGGGATGGCCTACGACGACTTCAACAACAAGCAGATCCTGGGCACGGTGCCGGTCGAGGCGGACGGCAGCGCCCATTTCGCCGTGCCGGCCGACCGGTTCATCTACTTTCAGTTGCTCGACGAGCGGGGAATGATGATCCAGTCGATGCGCAGCGGCACGATCACCCGACCCGGCGAGACCACCGGCTGCGTAGGCTGTCACGAAGGGCGGCGGACCAGTATTCCGCAGCGGGACCTGCCGCTGGCGGCGCGTCGCGAGCCGAGCAAGCTGCGGCCCTGGTACGGCCCCACGCGGAAGTTTAACTACCTCAGCGAGGTCCAGCCGGTCTTCGACCGGCATTGCGTCTCGTGTCACGACTACGGCAAGGAGGAGGGTAAGAAACTCAACCTGGCCGGAGACCTGGGGTTGGTCTTTAACCTCTCGTACGTGGAGCTGCGCAGCAAGCGATACGTCAAGGTCCCCGGTGCCGGCCCGTACCAGGTGCAGCCGCCGAAGAGTTGGGGTTCTCACGCCAGCCGGTTGGCCGAGGTGCTCCTCAACGGGCACGAGGACCCACAGATAGACCAGCAGATCAAGCTCGACCGGGAGAGCTTCGACCGGATCATCACCTGGATCGACATCAACGCCCCGTACTATCCCGAGTATGCCAGCGCGTATCGCGACAACGTGTATGGCCGCTCTCCGCTGGACGGGAGGCACATCAAGCGGCTGGGCGAGTTGACCGGGATGAACTTCGGCGGCCGAAAGTCTTCGTCGCTGGTCAGTTTCACCCGGCCCGAGCTAAGTCCCTGCCTGCAGAAGTTCAGCGACAAGACCGACCCCAAGTACAAAGAGGCCCTGGCGATCATCCGGGCAGCCAAGGAGATGCTCGCCCGGCGGCCTCGGGCCGACATGCCCGGCTTCAAGCTGGTCAGCCAGATCGAGATCGACCAGGAGGCCAAGTACGATGCCCGGTCGAAGCTGCAGTCCCAGGTCCGCTCGGCGATCATCGCCGGACGAAAGAAGTACGAAGGACAACCATAGAGCTGCGACCGTTGGCCGCCACAACGAGTTGCAGGGTCCGGTGTGTGGCCCTGCTTGCTTGCTTGCTTGCAAGCAGGGCTTGTTTTGGAGTTTGCGATGGCACTGCTTCTGGCGAAGCAGCGGCACACGACCTTTTGCCAACGGACTTCTGAACAGCCCTAGTGAGACGAAATGACCGGTCGATACGTGGAGCGACGCGAGTTTTTCGTCGGATGCACCGCCGGTGTGATTTCGACGATTGCGACATCGGCCGTAGCGCGTGGTGGGCCGCAAACGAAACGGCCCACCGTCGACTGTGATTTTCCCGGTGGGAACATCGTCGTCGAAAGGATCGACGGCGATCGGGTCTACCTGCACCAGGACCAGCGCGACACGCCCGGGTTTTGGTTCTATTGGTACTTTCGGGTCCGCGGGGCCGCCGGGCGGAAGCTGACGTTTCATTTCACCAAGGGAAACGTGATCGGCGCCCGGGGACCGGCCGTTAGCACTGACGGCGGAAAGACCTGGAGTTGGCTGGCAGTGGAGGCCGTCAAGGGGGCGTCGTTCACCTATGCCTTCGCCGAAACGGCCGACAGTGTCGTCGAAAGGGGTGTCCGCTTCTGTCTGGCCATGCCTTATCAGCAGGCAAACCTCGACGAGTTCCTCCGACGTCACCGCGGAAATCCGCACCTGAAGATCGAACACCACGCGACCACCCGCAAAGGGCGAGAGAACCGGCGGCTGCGGGTGGGCCGACTCGACGGCCGGCCGGAGTATCGGGTGCTGATAACCTGCCGGCACCACTGCTGCGAGATGATGGCCAGTTGGACCCTGGAAGGCATCATAGAGGCGATGCTGGCCGAAGACGACGGCGGAAAGTGGTTCCGCCGGAACGTCGAGCTGCTGGCCGTGCCGCTGATGGACCTCGACGGCGTGGAGGACGGCGACCAGGGGAAGAACCGCAAACCACACGACCACAACCGCGACTACCTGGGCCAGAGCATCTATCCGTCGGTGGCAGCGCTGCGAAAACTGGTGCCCGCATGGTCGGCCGGCCGGCTGCGGATTGCCCTGGACGTGCACTGTCCGTATATCCGCGGCGGGGGCGACGGCCCCAGCAGCAACGAGCGGATCTTCCTGGTCGGCAACCGCTCGCCGGAGATCTGGCGTCGCCAGCTTAACTTCGGCAAGGTGCTCCAACAGGTGCAGACCGGGCCGCTGGTCTACGACCCCAAGCACAACATCCCCTGGGGAAAGGCCTGGAACACCTTGAAGCAGCCCAGCAATTTCTCCGGCTGGGCGGCCGAGTTGCCGGGGATCTTGTGGGGCGTGACGATCGAGATCCCCTACGCCAACGCCGGCGGAAGGCAGGTTACCCCGACCACGGCCCGTCTGCTGGGCCACGATCTGGCCGTGGCCATCCGGCGGTATCTGCAACAGAATCCGTAGCAGGGCAGACGAGACGGTCAGCTTGCGCGCAGACGGTCAACTTCTTCCGTCTGGCCGAGGTCGTCGGCCGCTTGCCGGCAGGCAGCAGCGATGCCCTGGGCGTCCAGGCCCAAATCGGCCAGAAGCTCGTCGCGGCCGCCGTGCTCGATGAATCGGTCGGGAACACCCAGGCGGCGGACCTTGCCGGTGTCGAGTCCCTCGTCGCAAGCCGCCTCGAGGACCGCGCTGCCGAAACCGCCCATCAGGGCCCCCTCCTCGACCGTGACCACCAGCGAGCACTCCCGCAGGGCCTGGAGAATCGTCTGGGTATCGAGCGGTTTGACGAATCGGGCATTGATCACGCCCACCTCCATGCCTTCGCCGGCCAGCATCTCGGCGGCTTCCAGGCACGCGGGCAGAACGGCGCCACAGGCCACGATGACCGCGTCGCTGCCGGGGCGAAGCACTTCGGCGGTTCCCAGTTCCACCGGTGCGGGGTCGCGCTGGACGATCTTGGCCGCCGTCTTGGGATAGCGAATGGTCGTGGGGCCGTCGTGGCTGAGCGCCCATTGGAGCATGGCAACGACGTCCAACTCGTCGCCGGGGGCCATCACCACCATGTTCGGCAGCGGACGCAAATAGGTCAGGTCGAAAACGCCGTGGTGCGTGGGCCCGTCGGGTCCGACCAGGCCGGCCCGGTCCAGCAGCAACGTTACCGGCAGGTTCTGCAGGGCCGCCTCCTGGAAGATCTGATCGTAGCTCCGCTGCAGGAACGTGCTGTAGATATTCACGATCGGCCGCAGACCGCTCTTGGCCAGCCCGCCCGCAAAGGCCACCGCGTGCGACTCGCAGATCCCAACGTCGAAGAACCGCTGGGGAAACTGCTCGCGCACCGGCTCCAGCATATTGCCCTGGCACATCGCCGCGGTGATGGCCACCACCCGCCGGTCGTCGCCCATCTGCTGCAGGATGGCGTCGCGGACAACCTCGGTGTACGGTCGCGACGAGCTGATCTTGAAGGAGACCACGGTGCCGTTTTCGCGCATAAACGGTGCGGGGGCGTGGAAGGAGGTCGGATCCTCGGCGGCCGGCTGGAATCCGTGCCCCTTCTCGGTCACCACGTGCAGCAGTACGGGTCCGTCGGAGTTCTTCACCATCGCCAGGTATTGCTGCAACTGGGCGATGTTGTGGCCGTCGACCGGCCCGATGTATCGAAATCCCAGTTCCTCGAAGAACATCCCGCCCAGCAAGCCCGCCTTGACCGCGACCTTGACCTGGTTGAGGAAGCGTTCCGCCGGGTCGCCGATCACGGGAACCTTGGTGAGGATCTTTTGGACCTCCCCTTTCAGGCCCGTGTACAGGCGCCCCATCCGCAGCCTGTCCAGCGCATCGGCCAAGCCGCCCACCCGCGGGCAAATCGACATCTTGTTGTCGTTGAGTATCACCGTCAGGTTTTTCTTCAGCCCGCCGGCGTTGTTCATGGCCTCGAAGACGATCCCGGAAGCGAACGCCCCGTCGCCGATCACCGCCACCACGTGGCGTCCTTCGTCGGGACGCACCAGGTCATCGCCGCATTTCAACCCCAAGGCCGTGGCCACGCTACAGCCGGCGTGGCCGGTCATGAACAGGTCATAGTCGCTCTCGGCCGGATTGGGAAAACCCATCAGGCCGCCCTTGGTCCGCATGGTGGCGAACTGGTCGTAGCGGCCGGTGAT